>Ga0257111_1000082_pt1 | contig 35478 bp, 30 predicted proteins | sample LP_taG_6_FD_191567 | JGI IMG/M metagenome (GOLD analysis project Ga0257111, IMG submission 191567) | Marine microbial communities from Northeast Subartic Pacific Ocean, Canada - LP_J_2015_P26_500m | ecosystem: Environmental > Aquatic > Marine > Oceanic | place: Canada: Northeast Subartic Pacific...
TTTCTTGACCATTATTATTATATTTTAGATCTTTTGGGCTCAACAAACTTCCATCTGGTTGGTTCACTATGATCCAATTATAATCTACATCTGGTTCTTCTAAATTCTCTTCAGCAGATATAGATATGATTTGTTTTACATTTCCCTCCACACCTTTTCCCCCACATGAAAAGAATAGAATTAGAACAGTTAGATATATTATTTTTTTCATTTTAATGAACATTTTATTGATTGGCTATAAGTTCACTATCTGAAAAGAAAAATCCAATCTCTTTTTCAGCATTTTCATCAGAATCTGAACCGTGCACAGCATTTTCTTGTACATTTGTAGCAAAATCTTTCCTAATAGTTCCCAATTCTGCATCTTCAGGGTTTGTTGATCCTATAGTTTTTCTCCACTCGGTTACTGCATTCTCCTTTTCTAGTGCTAAGACCATACATGCGCCTGAAGACATAAAGGTTGTAAGTTCATTAAAAAAGGGACGATCTCGATGGACATCATAAAAACCTTTTGCTTGTGCATTGGTCATCCGAAGTAATTTGGCACTAAGGATAGTAAAACCCACTTTTAGAATGCGATCAAATATTTTTCCGGTGTCACCATTTCTTACTGCGTCTGGCTTAATGATAGCAAAAGTTCTATTATTCATTTTCATTCCTAATTCATAAGTTAGTTCATTAAAGATTTCATTAGAGACCCTATATCTGCAACTGATTCTGAGACTGATATACCACACTCAGTTAAGATTTTTATTTTCTCCTCTGCTGTATCATTTCCGCCAGAGACTATTGCTCCAGCATGACCCATTCTTTTTCCTGGAGGTGCTGTTTTCCCAGCAATAAAACCAGCGATTGGTTTGGACATATTTTCTTTTGCCCAATAGGCTGCTTCTATTTCCATTTGACCACCAATTTCCCCAACGATAACAACGCCATCAGTTTCAGCGTCTTTTTCAAAAAGTTCCAGACAGTCTCGCATACTAGTACCAATAATTGGGTCTCCGCCAATACCTATTGCCGTTGTCTGACCAAGTCCCGCATTTACAAGCTGGTCAATGGCCTCGTATGTTAAGGTTCCTGATTTTGAGACAACTCCTATGTTTCCTTTTTTACAGATAAATCCAGGCATAATTCCAAGCTTGCATTCATCAACTGTAATAATACCTGGACAATTAGGTCCCACTAAGCGTGTACCATTTCGTTTTATGATTTGTTTAACTTTTACCATATCATGTATGGGGACGCCCTCAGTAATGCATACAACGAGTTCTATACCAGCATAGCTAGATTCGAGAATAGCTTCAGCAGCAAAGGGGGGAGGAACAAAAATTATTGCTGTGTTTGCACCAGTTTCATTTACTGATTCTTCAACAGAATTATATACTTTAATATTACCACCGATAACTGACTGGCCACCCTTACCTGGAGTAACACCAGCAACAATGTTAGTTCCATATTCAAGCATTTGTCTTGTATGGATATCACCCTCAGAGCCTGTAATTCCTTGAACTACAATTTTTGAATTTTTATTGATAAGAATCGACATTTATTAACCTTTATTTATTGCTATTTTTACAGCTTTTTCTGCTGCATCTTTCATTCCATCAGCAGGGATTATTGACAAATCAGATTCAGAAAGAAGTTTTTTTGCTTCTTCAGCGTTTGTCCCTTGCAATCGGACTACAACTGGAACATTTAATCCTAACTCTTTTACCGCCTGCACAACTCCTTTTGCCACGATATCACATCTGACAATGCCACCGAAAATATTTATTAATATTGATTTTACGTTTTTATCAGACAAAATAATTCTAAATCCATTTTTTACTGTTTCTGCACTAGCTGTACCACCTACATCTAAAAAATTAGCTGGCTCACCACCAGCAAGTTTTATTATATCCATAGTAGCCATAGCAAGTCCAGCGCCATTAACCATGCAGCCAACGTTTCCATCTAATTTTATATAATTCAGACCATATTTACTTGCTTCAACTTCCATCTCCTCTTCCTCAGTAAGGTCCCTCATTTTTCTTATATCGCTTTGCCTAAAAAGGCTATTGCTATCAAAATTAAATTTTGAGTCTAAGGCAATAATATGATCATCTGTGGTTAGCACTAGTGGATTAATTTCTAATAAAGAAGCATCATTTTTTTGGTAACAATCATACATTTTACTGAACGTATCAATTGCGTCTTTGAGTCCTGTTCCACTTAGTCCAAGCCCAAATGCTAACTTTCTAAGTTGAAAGTGTTTTATGCCAACGAGTGGATCGATCCATATTTTTATTATTTTTTCTGGTGTTTCAGATGCTACCTTTTCAATCTCTACGCCACCCTCCGTTGACACCATAAAAACATCCATCTCATTATTTCTGTCAAGCGTGATTGCTGCATAATATTCTTGTTTAATATTCACTCCTGATTCTATGTATAGTCTCTCTACTTTTTTCCCCTTTGAGCCAGTTTGATGAGTGACAAGCTTCATTCCTAAAATATTTCTTATATGATTCTCAGCCTCATCTTTATTTTTTGCTATTTTTACGCCACCACCTTTTCCTCTTCCGCCAGCATGGATTTGTGCTTTTATTGCAACAATATCTGAATCCAGCAAGTCATAAGCTTTCAGCGCTTCTTCTATACTAAATGCTGGGATACCAACAGGAATTTTTATTTGATGTTTTTTGAAAAGTTCTTTTCCTTGGTATTCATGTATTTTCATAATTATTTCCTGATTATTGTCCCTGATTTATTATTTAAAGCATTTTGGATATTATTTATCGAGGTGATTACTACTTTTTCACCATGATGCTTTAAAAAATGAATTGCAGCTTTAATTTTTGGTTTAATGGTTCCTTCTTGAAAACTATTATTTTTATATAAACTTTTTAAATCTTGAAAATTGATTTCTTTATAGGGAGTCTGATTTTCTTCTCCGAAATTACGATAAAGATATTCTATATCACTAATAATCCATAATTCTGATGCTCTAATAATTCTGCCCATTTTTGCCGCCGAAAAATCTTTGTCTATAACAGCATCTAGACCTTCTATTCTATGTCTGTCATCGTTATAGACTGGAATGCCACCTCCACCAAATGCAATTACGATAGTGCCTATATCAACCAAAGCCTTGATTGATTTACCATGCATTATATAACCTGGCATAGGAGAGGGTACCACTCTCCTCCAAATTCCTGGTTCTTGTTCTTTAATTTGCCAATTGAATTTATTGCTTAATGGTCCAATTTCTTTTTTAGAATATCTTTGGCCTATATATTTTGTTGGGTTATTGATACTTTTATCATTTTTATCTACAATCACCTGAGTAACTAGAGTTACAACCTCGCGATCTATATTCATGTCTCTAAGTTTATTTTGCAGCGTTTGTTGAATCATATAACCCATTTGTCCCTGTGTATTTGCGACACAAACTCCAAGGGGGAGAGGAGGGACCTGTTCATTTGTTAGATCCATTCTAAGTAATTCATTTCCAACTTGCGGTCCGTTTCCGTGTGTAATACATATATTGTAGTTGAGATCAATAAAATTGGACAGGCCATCCATGGTTTTTCTTGTGCGGCTAAATTGGTTTTCTATTGAGATAGACTTACCTTTAGGAGATAGGCTATTACCACCAAGAGCGACCATTACAGTTGGGTTTTTCATTTATTCTTTTTCAAGAAATGGATAGCGATAATCTTTAGGAGGTTCAAAGTTTTCTTTAATCGTTCGAACAGATACCCATCTCAAAAGATTTAACTCTGATCCAGCCTTATCATTTGTTCCAGAAGCTCGGCTCCCCCCAAATGGCTGTTGCCCAACAACGGCGCCAGTCGGTTTATCATTAATATAAAAATTTCCTGCAGAGTGAACGAGTTCTTTAGTGGCTTGGATTATTTTTTTATTATCATTAGCGATGATACATCCAGTTAATCCATAATCAGAGGTGGATTCTACTAATTGAATTGTTTCATCCCATTTTTCAGGATCATATAGATATATAGTTAGGACAGGTCCAAATATCTCTTCTGTCATTGTTTTGAAATATGGATCTGTGGTTAGTATCGTGGTAGGCTCAATAAAATACCCTTTTGAATCATCATAGCTACCGCCAGATATTATTTCTGCATCTTCATGATCTTTAGCATAATCAATATAACTTGAAATTGTATCAAAAGCAGATTTATCTATAACAGCATTCATGAAATTAGAAAAATCTCTTGGAGAACCTATTCTTATAGTTTCTACCTCTAATATAAATTTATCTTTTACTTTTGACCAGATTGTTGAGGGAATATATGCCCTGGACATTGCCGAACATTTTTGTCCTTGGTACTCAAAAGCACCTCTAACCATAGCAGTAACCAAAACATCAATATCACAAGATTTATGAGCTAAACAATAATTTTTACCTCCTGTTTCACCAACAATTCTTGGATATGTCTTATATTGACTAATGTTTGTACCAATAGTCTTCCATATATGATTAAACGTATTTGTAGATCCTGTAAAATGGACACCTGCTAAACTTGGATGATTAAGGATCGGATCACCAATGCTAGATCCAGATCCAGGTAAAAAATTTATCACTCCATCGGGAAGACCAGCTTCTTGAAGCATCTCCATTAAATAATAACATGCTAATACTGCTGAAGAAGCAGGCTTCCAGATAGACACATTTCCCATAACTGCAGGAGCTGTAGGAAGGTTTCCTGCTATAGATGTAAAATTAAATGGAGTTATAGCAAAAATAAATCCTTCGAGAGGCCTATACTCAAGTGAATTTTTCATTCCATTTGGAGATATCAAGTTTTGTTTGTTGTGAATATTTTCTGCATAGTTTGCATTAAAATTAAAAAAGTCTATTAGCTCGCATGCAGAATCAATCTCTGCTTGAAAAGCATTTTTACTCTGATTAAGCATAGTTGCCGCGTTTATTGTATCTCGCCATTTACCAGCTAGGAGGGAGCCCGCTTTACGAAATATATTAGTTCTATACTCAAGATCAGTTTTGGACCATTCAGTCCAAGCATTAAGCGAGGACTCAATAGCCTGGCGTACCACTTTATCATTAGCTTTGTGGTAGGTTGCTAAAACTTTCTGGTGATCATGAGGCATTACACATTTGCCAATATCTCCCGTTTTTATTCTTTCACCATTAATAATTATTGGTATTTCTATTTTATATGCAGATAGCTCATCATATTTTTTTTGAAGAGAAATCCTTTCTTCGGAGCCAGATTGATAAGATTTTATGGGTTCATTTATAATATTGAATTTTTCAGTCATAATTTTTCCATGTTAAAGATATTTATGTAATAAAAATAAGAATTTAGTTTAAGAAAAAGATTGTACATACAATCATGAATTTATTTATTAGAACCGGCAGCAAATTTCTCAAACTCTATTAATCCATTTTTCATTATTTCAAACGTTCCTGCGGTCACAAGTTTTTGTCGATAGTTTGCTGCTCCTGGGAATCCTTTTAAATAGTTTGACAAATGTTTTCTCATAAGGTTCATCCCAATAGATTGTCCACGGTTATTAATTAATAGATTAAAGTGTTCATTGCAAACTTTTGCTATCTCAATCAATGATGGTGAATTAGAATATTTTTTATTTTTGAATAATTTTTCTGCTTCTCTGAAAATCCATGGATTCCCCTGTGCCGCCCGAGCGATCATAACTGCATCACACTCTGTGTAATCAATCATTCTTTTTATATCATCAACACAATAGATATCACCATTTCCAATCACTGGTATTGCAATATTTTGTTTTAAATATTTTATTAGATCCCAATTTGCTTTGCCTTTATATCTTTGTTTTGTAGTTCTAGGATGAAGTGTAATTGCTTTTATTCCAATATTTTGTAATCGTTCTCCAACTTCAGGTATGATAATACTATCGTTATCCCAGCCTGCTCTCATTTTTACGGTAACAGGAATATTTGGTACTGCTTCTATAACGGCAATAGTGATATCATCCATTAGACATAAATCTTTAAGCGCAGCTGAGCCACCGCCTTTTTTTGTTACCTTCGGTACTGGGCAACCATAGTTAATATCTATTATGTCAGGACTAAATTTTTTATCAATAAAGGATGCAGCTTGACTCATTGTACTCGGGTCATTACCAAATATCTGGATTCCGATTGGTCTTTCTTCATCTGAAAATTTAATCATTTCGATTGTACGGGTATTTTCACGAATTATACCATCAGCTGATACAAATTCCGAATATACTAAACCCGCACCCATTCTTTTACAAAGCACTCTAAATGGATAATCAGTAAAACCCGCCATTGGGGCTAGTAGTACTGGGAAGTCAATTTCGATATTTCCGATTTTCATTTGTCTATTTAAAAAGAAAATGTAATTTTCTAGGCTATTTTATTAATAATAGTCTAATTAAAAATTAAATATAAAATTCAACTGAAAGAAAAATAATGAGTAGGATCTGTGATGTGACGGGTAAAAAGCCAATGTTTGGCAATAATGTTAGCCACGCAAATAATAAATCTCGCCGCAGATTTAATATTAACCTTCAAAAAAAACGATTTTGGTTGCCCGATGAAAACCGTTATGTCACCCTGCGTATTTCAACACGTGGTATGCGCATCATTGATAAAAAAGGTATCAGAAAAGTTATCAATGAGTTAAGAGCAAAAGGGAAAAAGATTTAATCTGATACAAAAACTCTTTCCGATTTTTTATCATTCTTTAATATATAATTAATAATCTAACCTTCTTGTTGTTTCCTTAGAAACGCAGGGACTTCAAGTCTTTTTTCATATATAGCAGGAGATTCTTGCGTATCATCAAACACGATTCTATTTTGAGCGTCTTCATTAGATTCAACTGGGAATTCTTCTTTTTGTGCATGTAATGGTTTATTTTCGAGTTCTTGCAAATCTCTTGTTGGAATGGACTTTTCAACTTTCTTATATATTTCTGTTTCCATATTCATAGTATTAAAGCCAGTTGAAATCACCGTTACCTGTATATTGTCTTTCATATTTGGATCGATAACAGCACCCACAATAATATTTGCTGATTCACCAGCTTCATCAAGTATAATACTCGTAGCTTCGTCAATTTCATGAAGCGTAATATTTTCTCCACCAGTAATATTGACTAAAACTCCTTGGGCGCCGGCTATTGAAGCATTATCAAGCAAAGGGCTTGAAATAGCCTGTTGCGCTGCTAAAGCGGCACGTTCTTCACCCTGTGCTATACCGGTCCCCATGATCGCTTCACCCATATTTTTCATAATTGTTTCTACATCAGCAAAGTCTAAATTGATCATACCGTGGACATTAATTAGATCTGATATTCCTTTTGCTGCTTGATGCAATATACCGTCAGCCATTTGAAAAGCTTCGGGTAGAGTTGTAGACTTATCAACAACCGATAAAAGTTTTTGATTTGGGATAGCAATTAAAGTATCGCAAGATTTTTTCATCTCTGCTATTCCTTCTAAAGCTCTGTTATATCTTTTTGGTCCTTCAAATTTGAAAGGAATTGTCACAATCCCAACAGTTAGAATGCCTAATTCTCTAGAAATTTGAGCTACCACAGGAGCTGCCCCGGTACCTGTACCGCCACCCATTCCGCCGGTAATAAATGCCATATCTGCGCCTTCTAGCAAATTGTATATTACTTCACTATCAGCCTCAACTGCGTTTTTCCCAACATTTGAATTTGCGCCTGCGCCTAGTCCCTTTGTTAAGTTTTTACCAATCTGTATCTTATGCTCAGCCGGATTATTTTCTAGATCTTGTGCATCAGTATTTATTGCAATGAAATCTACTCCTTGCATCCCAGATGTAATCATGCGGTTGACAGCATTACCTCCTGCGCCACCGACACCAACTACTTTTAGGTTTGCTTTTTGTTCTGATAAACTATCGAATTCGAATAACATATTTATTCTCCTTTGGTTTGTGGATTAAAAAAACTCTTTAATTATTTGTTTAAAATATTCTATCCAAGATATAATGGTTCTATCTAATGTTTTATATTCATTAGAATGATACGGCCACAATAACAATCCTAATAATGTTGAATCAATTGGTCTATCAGCGAAATCTTTATTCCCTTGAATATTTACTGTCGGCTTGCCGAGCCGTATCGGCATCTGTAACAATTCTTTTGCGAGAGGAACTATATTTCTAAGTTGCGATCCACCACCAGTTAACACCGCACCATAGGTTAGAGAATTATTAATTCCAGATCGATTAATCTCATTTTGAGCAAGCTGGAATATTTCCTCCATCCTTGCTTCAACATATGTAGATAACTCATGTTCAGATATTTTATTAGTACTATTACATATATTATCGGAAGGAATTTCAATAACTAGTTTTGAAGAAGAAAGAGAGGCCTTAGCGGATGCATAATTAATTTTAATTTTTTCTGCCTCTTCAATGCTAATTCTAAGCATCACAGCTATATCATTTGTGATGCTCGCTGAACCAATAGGAATGACTGCTGAGTGACGAATTGCGCCATTATTATAGATAGCCACCCCTGTTGTGGTTGCGCCTATATCAATTAAAGATACACCGAGTTTAGTTTCATCTTTAGTTAGAGTTGAAGCAGCGGCTGCAAGTGGTTTAAATACTAATCCATTAATTTTTATTCCAACTTCTTCAGCTGATTCAACTAAATTTTTCATTGCTGTTGTGGCTGCAGTAACTAGATGAACGTGCCCCTCTAATCTTCTTCCAGATAACCCGATTGGATTATCAATTTGTTCTAGAGTGTCAACAATAAACTCTTGAGGAATAGTATGTAAAATATCTTTATCTGGAGGGAGGGAAATTCCTTGCGTGAGTTCTAAGACATGATTTATATCTTTTTGAGTAATTGAATTATTTTCTATAGATCCATTAGTGTTATTTCTATTTAATGCAACCGCCCCTTGAGTATTTATGCCCCTAACATGGTCTCCGGTTAGTGACATATATGCGCTATTAATTTTTTTACCTGCCATTATCTCTGCTTCATTTACTGCTGTTTCTAATTGTTCGATCAACTGGTTTCTATTTGTGATAGATCCGTTTTTAAAACTTTCTTTTACTGAACATTTTCCAATTCCTAATAATTTTATTCTTGAATTTTCTGGAATCAAAGAACCTATCGCGCAATAAATATTTTCAGAACCGATATCTATACCGGCAACCAATTTATTATCAATCCCGTTAATGTTTTGCATTGCTACTCTTTGACAATTACTTGATTATTATATCTCATATCGAGATATGCATAATCAGTAATTTCCTTTTTATTTTTTAATGTTTCTTCAAATCTTTTTAATAGCTCTATCTTATAAAGTGTATTCTCATTTCCTAACATTATTTTTGTTGGGTATTCGGAGAGGATCAATATAATTTCATCGTCATTTGCTAATGTAATCTCTGATATATTATGATATAAATCAGGATACCTTTCGTTAAGTGCTTTGAGCCAAGAAATTGTATTTTTTATTTTTACAGATAATGCTTGTTTTCCAATAGGATAAAGTCCGGGATCAGTATTGTACCTAGATAATATCGGGATGTTATAATTATTGATATTTTCAATGTTTGGCAAAATAAAACAGTCCTTATCCAACATTATCATTGGACCATTATTTACTATTGCAAATGGAGCTCGTTCGCTAATCTCAATAATTATTTTATCAGGATACCTGTAGCTTAGTCTAGCTGCCTCAATATATGGATGTTTATAAAGCTCGTCTAGAATCTTATTTGGTTTTAGTTTAGCATTTCCTACTTCTATACTATTTATCAAATAATCTGTATAATACGTATGACTTAATATTGATGTGCCATTAATTAATAAAGTTGGTTTATTAAAGGTATATTTTTGTTCGGCCCAAAAGAATGATAACCATAATACAAAAAATATAGAGAATGAGGTAAGAACTCGAACAAGTGCAATTTTTAGTTTGTTAATATGTTTCTTTTTAGTTGGCATATGGATATAGTTCTGATTTATTGAATCCTATTGTTTTTATTTCTAGTTCAAGCATTATTCCAAATTTTTCATAAATTGTTTTTCTACTTAATCTAATAAGACTAGCGATATCTGCTGCTTTTGCACTTCCATGATTAATAAAGAAATTTGCGTGATGCTCAGATATTTCTGCATTTCCACAGCGAGTTCCTTTTAAACCAACCTTATCTATCAGAAAACCAGCGGCAAGTTTGCTATGTGGATTTTTAAATACGCTACCTGCTGACCTAAATCTCAGTGGTTGGCTATTTATTCTTCCTTTACTAGCGATAAGTTTTTTACTTTTTATATCTTTCTCACTAGATGTGTTTAATTTGAAAGTCGCTGACAATATAAATTCTGTTGATTTAAAAGATGAATATCTATAATTAAAGTTTATATCATTTGGATATAATGTTTTTATTATACCACTACTAGAGATCACATCTACAGAAACTAAATAATTAGATATTTCTGAACCAAATGCTCCTGCGTTCATTATTAACGCACCACCAAGAGTGCCTGGTACGCCCACAAGCGTCTCTAAGCCAGTTAATCTATGTGTTACCGCCTCTTTAACAATCTTTCCGAGCATGACTCCAGAGTCAGCAATTATTATGTTTTTATCGATATTTAAAGATTTAAGAGCCTTGGCTGGCGTTATTACGAATGAACTAATATTTTTATCATTTACCAGAAGATTAGATCCTGATCCAACAAAATAAAGTTTAGCCTTATGTTTATTTATCAATTTTATTATACGTATTAAGTCAGATCGATCGTATGGCCTAATATATGCTAAGACTTTACCTCCTATACCATAAGACGTGTGCTGAGACATCGGTTCATCCTCTAAAATAATGCCTTTTGTGATTTTTTTTATTTCCGATATAATCATTATTTTTTAGATACTATCTTCACTTTTTAGGTGTTCGTTATATTTATCGCTATATCTCCAGATATTTCCTGCACCCATTGTAATTACCATATCACCGGGTTTAATGATGGTATCTAATAGTTGATTTAGATTTTCTAGATCATTTAGGTAATGAGTATTATTATGCCCAAGAAGTTTTAATTCATCAATTATCAATTTCGCGCTTACACCGCTTATGGGTTTTTCTCTGGCAGGGTATATATCTGTTATAATAATTTCATCTGAATCGAAGAGCGATTTTGCAAATTCTTTAAAAAAATATTTTGTTCTACTAAAAAGATGTGGTTGAAAGACTGAAACTATTTTTTTATTCCATCCATTTTTTGCAGCCATAATTGTAGCGTTTACCTCAGTAGGATGGTGAGCATAATCATCAACAACAAACACATCACGATTATTTTTCTTTTCTTCAAACCTTCTTCTTACACCTTTGTAACTATTTATGCCAATTTTCAACTGTTTTAATGGTATGTCAATTTCTATCCCTAGTGCTATTGCAGCTAGAGAATTCAATACATTATGCTTACCAGGTACATTAATATTTATTCTTCCTAGATTCTTCTGCTTATGAAATAGATTATATTCTGATTTGTTTTTATTGTAATTAATATTTTTTGCGCAATAATCAGCATTATCAGACAACCCATATGTCACTACGGGTTTTTTAATCTTAGGCATTATGTTCATCAAAGATTCAGAATCAGCACAGAGTATCACTTCCCCATAAAATGGAACTGATTTACAAAATTGCAAAAAGGCATTTTCAAGATCATCTAGATCCTCGTAGCAGTCAGTGTGTTCCATTTCTAGATTTGTCACTAGAGCAATAGTTGGATTTAAAGCTAAAAAGCTTCTGTCGAATTCGTCTGCTTCAACCACTATCGTATTTCCTAGCCCAAGTTTTACATTTGTATTAAGATTGCTCACCAATCCACCTACAACCAAAGTTGGGTCATGCCCGGCTTTTTCAAGCACCATACCAATCATGGAAGATGTAGTTGTTTTTCCATGCGTACCGCCAACAGCAATACTTGTCTGCTTAAGACTAATTAACTCCCCAAGCATTTCAGCGCGCCTAATTACAGGTATAGATTTACTAATTGCTGTAATAATTTCAGGATTATCAGATGGGACTGCACTTGAATAAACGACCGCATCAGCGCTATTAATATTCTTTGAATGATGCCCTATTGAAATTTTGATTCCGATTGATTCTAATCTTTTTACATTTTCTGAATAATTTATATCAGATCCAGTGATATGAAACCCAAGGTTCATTAGAAGTTCTGCAATACCACTCATTCCGATACCGCCAATTCCTACAAAGTGAATACAGTTAACTTTTTTAAACATTAGAGTTTATTTCCATTATATGATCAACTATTATTTTTGTAGCATTAGGTTTACCCAGAGTTTTTGAAGCGGATGACATTTCATCTAATTTTACTTTATTATTTACCAAGTGGTTAATTTTATTAAATAAATTGTCATGATTTAGATCTTTCTCCTCAAAAAGAATCGATGCACCAGTATCGTATAATATTTTAGCATTCTTTAATTGGTGATTTCCAGCAGCCGCTGCAAATGGTATTAATATACTAGGTTTACCACATGCTGTAACCTCTGACAGGGTTAGAGCACCGCTTCTGCATACAACTAAATCAGATAGTGCATAAGCACTTGCCATATCATTTATAAATGGTGTCACTTTGATAGAGTCGCTCATATATTTTTTATAATTATTATACTCGTTATCACCGGTTTGCCATAAAATCTGAACTGAAATGCCATTAAATCTATTTATGATTTTTTCCATTGATTTATTTAAAAAGACTGAGCCCTGACTACCACCAAAAACAAACACTGTTTTTTTGCGTTCATCTAGATTGTACTCTTTCAAGGCTAATGATTTTTCCCCTAAAACAATATTATTTCTTATTGGATTCCCTGTTAAGACAATTTTACGTTTTAAACTTTTGTCATTAATTTTAAATGCAATACAAATCAAATTTGCTTTATTAGCGAACCATCTGGTTGTTATACCCGGGAAAGAATTTTGTTCTTGAAGAATAATTGGGATTGAAGTTTTTTGCATAGTAGCCATTAACAGGGGAAGAGCACTAGCATATCCTCCGGTGCCAATAACTAATTCAGGTCTAAAATCCTTAAAGAGTGTTCTGATTTTTAATAATGAGGAAATAATTCTGAAAGGAAGTATGAGATTTTTTATAAGACTATCATAACTAAAACCCCGTTGCAAACCTCTTATTGGCAAAAGAGTATGCAATAAATCTTTTACTGGAAACACTTTTGCTTCTAGGCCAAAGTCTGATCCAATAAAATGTATTTGAGCTTGAGGAATACGTTCTTTTATCTCTTCACCAATTGCAATGGCTGGAAATAAGTGCCCGCCTGTTCCACCACCAGCTATTATTATATTATAATTATCCAAAATTAAGATTACTCCAGTTTTGGCCACTACCAATACTGCGTTTTGCTTGACTTATATTTAGTAGAATTCCAACCATTATCATGTTAATAAGCATGCCAGACCCGCCATAGCTAATCATAGGCATGGGCAAACCAGTAACAGGAAATAGCCCTGTAGCCACTGCAGCATTTACAAAGGCATATAGAACTATATTTGTGCATATTCCTATTGCTAGAAAAATTCCAAATGGATCTGTGCATTTTTGTGAGATCTTTATTCCTCTGTAAAAAATAAATAAAAATGCAAACAATAGGGGTAATGTCCCGATTAAAAGTCCGAGTTCTTCTCCAATAATTGAAAATATAAAATCAGTGTGAGGGGTAGGAAGGAGGTGATTTTTTTCTGTGCTATTTCCAAGCCCTACTCCAAAAAACCCACCGTTTCCTAAGGCAATTAATGCCTGATGTGCTTGATATCCATTTGTTTGAATATCAGTTTTATCAAAAAATGAAAGAATTCTTGCCCATCTATAAGGTTTAAAATAGATAATTGGAATACCCATCAGTATGCCCACTAAAATTGAAAAGCCAATATGTGATATTTTTGCCCCAGCTATGAATATCACCGCCATCCCAATAGTCCCAACCATAAACGCAGTACTAAAGTCAGGTTGTATAACTATAAATGCCATCATAACACCAATTAAAATGACGCTTGGTAAAAAACCATTATATAGATTTTTTATTTGCATTTTTATTTCATCTAAATAATATGCCAGAAAGATTATTAGTGATAGTCTTGCAATGTCCGAAGTTTGAATCGAAAAAATACCTAGGTGTAGCCACCTAGCAGGGCTATTAATACCCTTCACTAAATAGTATCCTTTTGTCATTATTAAAAGACAGAAGGAAATCGTTAATAAATATGGAGCCATTGGTTTAAGGTTTCTATAATCAATAACTAGGAAAGCGAGCAAACATAAGAAACCGAGGATAACCCTTTTTAAATGTCCCTCTAAAAATAATGATTCTGTTAGTCCGCCAGATCGAATATATGATTCATTCCAACTAGCACTGTACAACATAATTGTACCAAATGCGCTGAGAAATAGAATGGTAAACAATAACGGTTTGTCATAGTTCTGAATAGTGATATTTAGTCGCATGCTACTCCAACCAAATCATTTACCAAACCAGTAAATTTTTTACCTCGCCCTTCAAAATTTTTGAATTCATCATAACTGGCACAGCCCGGAGACATAAGTACTATATCACCGGGACTGGCCAGATTATGGGCAGATGCCACCGCTTGGCTAAGACTGCTTACACGATTGAGTCTTACCGCATCCCCAATAGCGGTAGCGATCTCCCCTCCGGCTTCTCCATAAGATACTATGTGCTTTACATGACGTTTGGTATGCGGAAGAAGTAGCCGAAAATCTGAGTTTTTATTTTTACCACCTAGTAATAGAATAATAGGCTTTTCAAAACTGTTTATCGCAACTATAACTGAGTGAATATTTGTTGCTTTGGAATCATTTATATAGATAACGTTATTTATTTTTCTTACTGTCTGCAAACGGTGATCAATTCCATTAAAACTTTGCATTGTTTTTTTAATTATCTTATCATCTACTTTCATTAGTTTTGAAACAGTTGCCGCTGCAATTAGGTTAGATAAATTATGCTTACCCTTTAATCGGATATCATCTATAAAAACGTATGGCTTGTTATTTTTATTATAAATTTTCGTTTCATTCACGCTAAAGAATTGAGTCTTATTGGATATGCTAAATGGTACTTTTTTTATTTTATAATCATTAAAAGCTAAACTAAGAATGGAATCGTCTTCGTTATACACAACTGTATCATTGTTCTTATGATTTTTAATCATTTTTAGTTTCATTTTTTTATATTCATCCATATTCTTATGGCGATCAAGATGATCAGGCGAAATATTAAGATAGACACAAATTATGGCTCTAAACTGATCTATAAACTCTAACTGGAAGCTAGATATTTCTAAAATATATATATTGCCTATATCAGGGTTTTTTATTTCATCAACAACTTTTTCTGAAAAAGGTATTCCAATATTTCCAGCTAATATAGGTTTCAGCGCATCTGTTTTTAACATTGAATATAAAATATTTACCGTAGTTGATTTACCATTTGAGCCTGTGACCGCGATAATAGGTAAATTCGTAAATCTGCTGGCAAACTCAATCTCTCCAATAATTGGAATCTCTAATTTTGATGCTTGGTTTATAATATCTATATCCTTAGCTACTCCAGGAGAGATAACCCAAAAATCAGCATCATACACTAGGTCTGAATGTTTCCCTGTTTCTACGCGAATACCTTTTTTAATTAAGTTGTTTTTATTACTAATTATTTCTGTATCATTATTTATTTCACTCACTAATATATTTGCGCCTAATTCATGCCCTAACACTGCAGCCGCATAACCACTTTTTTTTAACCCAATAACAGTAATTTTCTGACCTATTAGATTTTCTTTATTTATGTTAAAATCCATTTTTTATCTTATTTTAAATGTTGCTAGTGAAAATAGTGCTAGAAGGATTCCTAATATCCAAAACCTGACTACAATTTTGCTCTCTTTAAGTCCCGCTAATTCATAATGATGATGAATCGGAGCCATATTAAAAAAACGTTTTCCCTCACCATATTTAATCCTCGTATATCTATAGAATAGCAATTGAATTATTACAGATATAGTTTCAAAAACAAACACTCCACCAATTATGAACAATAACAGTTCTTTTTTCAATACTATAGCTAGTGTACCTAATGCAGCACCCGTAGATAAAGACCCTGTATCGCCCATAAATATTTCAGCTGGAGAAGTGTTAAACCAAAGAAATCCCAGACAGGCTCCTACCATGGCACTTGAGAAAACACTTAATTCACCCGCTCCAGGAAGATATAGTATATTTAAATAATCAGAGAAATCTATTCTTCCAGTTATATAAGAGACCGCAGAAAAAACAGAAAAACAAATAGCTAGTAATCCAATTGCTAGCCCATCAAGTCCATCTGTAAGATTTACCGCGTTAGATGTTGCGGTGATTACTATTATGACCATTAGAGGATATATGTATCCTAGATCTAGTTCAATATTCTTTAAAAACGGTACAGTAGTTTTTGTATTAAAACCCAGAAATTCATTACTGTTGACAATCCAATAACTAACTAGAATACCTAAAGCGATCTGTCCTATCATTTTATAACGGGCAATCATACCTTTTTCGATTTTTTTAATAACTTTCATATAGTCGTCAATAAATCCGATCGCCCCCATCCACACTGTAGATAAGACTACTATTTTTATCATAGTATTATCTAAGTTAGAAAACATAAGGGTAGGGAGGAGTGCTGCTAATATTATGATCACTCCTCCCATAGTAGGCGTGCCCTTTTTAATTAAGTGCGTTTTCGGACCATTATTACGAATCTCTTCACCAATTTGATGTTTTTTCAGTTTATCAATTATATATGGACCAATTATAAATGAAATGATAAGCGCAGTTATTGCAGCTATTGCTGAACGGAATGTTATATACTCAAAAAGGTTGAAAACGCTAATTGATTCTTTTAATGATAAGAAATATTTGGATAGCATTATGCTTCAAAAACTCCTGATATTATTTTTTCCATTTTCATTCCTCTAGACCCTTTAAAAAGAACTTTATCATTATCTTTTAATTGAGACTTTAATGATGATATCAAAGCATCAGAATTATGATAATGTAGGTTGATTGGGACACCATTGATTACAGACTGTGTTGACATAGTTTCTTTGCCAATAGTAAAAACAGCATCTAGGTTTGTCTCAGAGCATTTTGAGCCTAGTTTTTCATGTTGCTGTGTTGAAGCGACTCCTAGTTCTAGCATGTCCCCTAAAACCAAAATTTTTCTTCCTGATCCAGTAAATGCCATTAAATAATCTATTGCTGCAACACAAGACTCTAAATTCGCATTATAGGTGTCATCAATTATTGTTATTGAATTATAGGTTAATACTTTACATCTACCCTTAGGGGGCTTAAACGTCAATATTCTTTCTTGCAATAATTCCCATTCTATATCTAGAGTCACAGCTACTGCAGATACGGCTATAATATTTTTTACAAAAGAAAGATTTTTTGATTTAGTTTTAATTTCTTGAGCATCTATTGTTAATAGTATTGAGCCATCATCGTCATGATGGATATCAGCTGGGAAATCACATCCTGCATTGAGCCCATAAGTCACTTTATCTCCACTGTTATTTATTGATTTTACTCTTTCATCAGCATAGTTAATGAAAGAAATGCCATTTTCTAGATAATGGAATAAGGCACCTTTTGTTTCTACAATATTTTCAATAGACTGAAAACCTTCTAAGTGTGAGGATGAGATATTTGTTATTAGACCGTGTGTTGGTTCGGCAATTTTACAAAGATACTTAATGTCACCTGGTTGATTGGCGCCCATTTCAATGATTGATATATCATGATTCTTGTTAATTCCTAATAAAGACAATGGCAAACCAATAGAAGTATTATAATTCCCCTCTGTTGCATGAACATTATATTTATCTTTTAATACGTGATATAGTAATTCTTTGGTGGATGTTTTCCCATTTGAACCTGTAATTGCAATAACGGGTATATTAAAAATATTACGCCAGCTATTTGCGATCAGACCTAAAGTTATTCTTGTGTCTTCAACAATAATTTGATGCAGATTTAGTTCTTGATTGGAATTTTGCTCACTTATTAGAGCCGCAGAGGCATCCATTGCGTCCACATCTTGAAGATAGTGGTGACCATTACTGCGATCTCCCAATAATGCTATATATAAATCACCGGGCTCGCAATCCCTGCTGTCAGTCGTAATCCCTGTTATTGGACTAGTCAATCTTACACCGGTTATCTCTTTAATAATTTTTGATAGTTTCTCCGAGTTGTTTATACTAATTCTCACTGCCATTCTCTTATAAGTTTTTGGTCAGAGTAAAATAATTTTTCACCTTTTATTTCCTGATATTCCTCACGACCTTTTCCGAGTATAACCACCATATCATTTTTTTTAGCCAAGCCGAAGGCTGATTTTATTGCTTTACCGCGATCATCGAATATTTGATAGCACCGTTTAGTAAATCCAGAAATAATACCCTGATTAATATCATCAATACCCTCATTTCTTGGATTATCAGGAGTAATAAAGCATTTATCAGAAAATAATTCAGCAATTCGTGCCATCTCCGGTCTTTTTTTCTTGTCTCTTTCTCCGCCAGCACCAAATACCACGTATAGATTATTTTTCTTATCTAATAGATCACGCAGTGTGCCTAAAACCTTTTCATATGCATCAGGCGTGTGCGCATAGTCAATTATTGCCTTAGCGCCTGTTGCAAGTTCAAACACTTCTAATCTCCCAGGTACGCAGGTATACTTGTTAATTCCTTGTGTAATTTTTTCTTTTTCTAAGCCTAATGAGTGTAGGATTGAGACGGCTGATAGTATATTTTCTTGGTTAAACTCACCAATCATTTTCGATTTGATATTGTATTTGAGTTGTCCTGCTTTTATTGAACCTTGAATCCCATTTAGATTCAAATTTGCATTAGAAAAATGTATTGTATCTCCGTTCCTCTTTGAGAATAATATCACAGGAGCAACAGTCTCAGATGCAAGTCTTTCACTATTTAAATCACTACCATTAATTATTGCTAAACCATCAAGGGTTAACATTTTAAATAAACGAGATTTAGCCTGATAATATGCTTCCATAGATTGGTGATAGTCTAAGTGCTCCGGCGTTAGATTGGTAAACACTGCAATATTAAATTTTATATCTGCTACTCTGTATTGATCTAGCGCGTGCGATGAAACCTCCATTACAACATGAGTAAACCCGAGCTTCTTAAACTTATAAAATAATTTTTGTAAACTTATTGCATCCGGAGTAGTTAGTGTTTTTATCTGATCAAAGCCCTCTGCAATTATTCCCGTTGTACCAATCTGAGCAGTTTTATATCCTGCATTATTAAGAGCTTGGGCGGTCAAGTATGCCGTTGTTGTTTTTCCATTTGTTCCGGTTATGCCAATGACTGTTAAATCTTCAGAAGGATTTCCAAATAATTTTGATGACACATGAGAAACGGCTTTCCTCGGGTTTGCAACTTTTATTTGCGGTATTGGATCGATATTCATATCTCTGCCATTAGTAATAACAGCTCTTGCACCATTGTTAATCGCCTGATCAATAAAATCATGACCATCAAAATTGTTCCCATTAACAGCTATAAATAAATCGCCAGGTAAAACTTTTTTTGAATCTGTTTTAATTCCAGATATATTGATCTCTTTGTAGCTTTTCTCAGCTTTTGCTAAATCTTCAACTAATGAAAAAAGACTATTATTCATTTTAACAGAACCAGACAAATTTCTTTATGATGTAAGATAGTACCCGGCCTTGGGCTTTGCGATATAACTTGACCTGATCCCTCTACTTTAATATTTAAACCAGCATCAGAAATTATTTTAATTGCTTTCTTTAAGCTTTTTCCCCTGACATCTGGAACTCTAATACCATTGTTACTATTCATTGTGCTCAGCGAAATAGGTATTTGATCATTAAATTTTTTTGATTGTTTGATGGGGTTACTATTTTCAGTGTATGCATATGTTTTTTGTTTTTTGACTGGCGGAGTTATTTTATCATCCATATTTATTATTCTTTGCATTATCCTTTTAAATGCCACCGCCGCACCTTTTCCACCCCAATGCAAAGGTCTATCAGGTTCATCAAGTATTATTGCCGATAAAATTTGAGGCTCACTGACAGGAAAAAATCCAACAAAATTAGAAATGAATTCATCATTAGAATATTTTCCATTGATATATTTTTGAGCGGTCCCAGTCTTTCCAGCTATCTCCCAGCCGGCTATTTCTGCTTCCACGCCGGTACCACTAGTAACGACCTGTCTTAACATTTTTTTTATTTCTCTCATAATATTCTCATCAGCAATCTGTCTTTTGTATCTAATATCATTGTACTTCTCTATTTTATTATTCGATTGAACTATTTGTTCCACTATATATGGTTTCACCAGATAACCACCGTTTGCAATAGCAGAGAAGGCTGTAGCTAATTGTATAGCGCTGACAGCGACTTCATGCCCCATTGAGATTTGTCCAACGGATATCCTGCTCCAGGTCTTTTCGGGTTTTAAAGTACCAGGCGTTTCTCCATTGAGGCCTAAGTTTGTTTTTAATCCAAAACCAAAGAGCCTTGCATACTTATGCAGTTTTTTGCTACCTAATTTTTCTGCAATTTTTATAATCCCTATATTGCTAGAATGCTTAATAATCTGTGAAAGAGTGAGCTGCCCGTATGGTTTATGATCTTCAATTTCAGAGTCAAAATATGTAAACACACCATTTTCACAATTAAATTCATCCGTAAGACTTATTTTATTTTCTGCTAACGCGGCAACTGCAGCAACAATTTTAAATGTAGATCCTGGCTCGAATTGATCTGTGATAGCACGACAATGATGATTATCTATTTTATAATTAGAAAAATAATTATTATCAAAATCTGGTACTGATGCCATTGCAAGTATGGCACCTGTTTGAGGGTTCATAATGATGCCCATTGCTGAGATTGAGTTTGTTTCTTTTTTTCTTCGTTTTAGCTCTTCTTGAAGAATGCTTTGATAATTTAGATCTAGAGTAAGTTTAACATTATTACCATTGACCGCAGGCAAATATGGGAGACCACTCCTAGATTGATATTTACCTTTCCATCCTTTACTTTTTATAACCTGGCCAGGTGTCCCTGATAAAAATTTATCATAATCTTTCTCTATTCCTGATATCCCGATGTCATCAGTATCAGTATATCCTAATATTTGTCCAGCGATAGAACCGTGTGGATACGTCCTTCTGTAATGTTTTTTTATATCGAGTCCGCTGATCGATTGAAATTGTTTTTCTTCAATCATGTTGTTTTTTAGGTTCCTCTCTAGGAACTCAAAATTTCTATTCGAATTAAGTTTGTTTATATAATAGTCAAGAGGCCTACCCGTAATTTTATTCAATTTCTTAGCTAAGTCATTTTTTTCTGTAATCTTAGATGGGTCAACACTTATTGTATAGTGAGCTATATTTCTTGTTAAGGCACCATCGTTTCTGTCAAAGATATTTCCTCTTTCTGCTGGTATGGATTCTTTACGATGTGCTTGTGCAACCAGTTTTTTTCGGTGTTCGCCACCTTGGAATATCTGCACGCTAAACAATCTTCCACAAAGTACTACCCAGAATAAAATGACCACAGAAGTAATTATTCTTATACGGGTTTTGTACTTTATGAAAGATTTAGTCAAAGATCACTTTCCTTATTTTTATTTATTGCAACAATAAGCGTCTCTGGCTCAGATACAACCATACCTAATTCTTTCTTCGCTCTTGCAGTGACCACATCTGACCTACTGAGTTTTTCTATCTTGTTTTTTATTTCATCAATCTCATTTTTTAATTCTCTGGCAGTAGTATTTTGGATCTCGATTGCCAGAATTGATTCATCTATTTCTTTAAAAACCCAGAGATAAAATATTAGGCAGACTACGCTACCAACTGTGCATATGAAAAACAGGAAACCTTGGATGAAATTTCCACTTTTTATTGATCTTCTCGTCCTTTTTCTCATGATATTTTTTCTGCGCACCTAAGCTTTGCACTTCTAGATCTGCTATTAGAATTACGTTCAGTATCGCTAGCGACCACTGGTTTTTTTGTTAATATTTTTAGATAGCCTTTTTCACTATAGTCTCTAAAATTTCTTTTTACTAGTCTATCTTCTAAGGAATGAAAACTAATAATTATTATTTTTCCACCTTTTTCTAGACACTCAGCATATTTTGATAAGAATTCTGATAACTTTTCCAATTCTTTATTTACAGCAATTCTAAATGCTTGGAAAACTCGTGCCATTGTTCTATTTCTATTTTGTGGCGGAGTACTCCTTTTGATTGCGATCACCAAGTCTTGCACATTAGTGATTGGCACTGCTTGAATTAGTTTTTTTGCTATGGCACGGGATCGTCTTTCTTCGCCATAGTGATAAATCATATCTGCTAATTCAGCCTCATTAGATTTATTTATTAAGTCTGCAGCTTTTATGGGATTTGATTGATCAAATCGCATATCAAGACAAGAATCTTTTGTAAAGCTGAATCCTCTATCATTAGAAGCAAGTTGCATTGATGAAAGTCCTAGATCTAATAAAATTCCATCCACCTTGTTAATACCTAGGTCTTCCAATATATTTGGTAGGTTTGAGTAAGAGTTTTTTTCAATGTGAAATCTTGAATTTTTTTCATCAATCGTATTTTTACATAATTCTATTGCATTTTGATCGAGATCGATACTTATTAGAAACCCTTCTGAAGAAAGTTCGTTTAGAATAAGCTTTGAGTGTCCGCCTAACCCGCACGTGCCATCAACATATATTCCATTTTTCTGAATATCTAAAAAGGAGATAACTTCCTCTGGCATTACTGGGATATGAACTGATTCTCTCTGGGCAGATGTGTCCGCCATTATAACACAATCTTATCTGACAAAGCGTTGAACTCATTTGGGTCATTATTTATATTATTTTTATCAACTTTCTCTAATATATCTGGGTTCCAGATTTCAATTTTATTTATCATGCCAATAATTAATGTCTCCCTATTAAGACTGGAATAGGATATCAGGGACGGACTAAGCATAATCCGCCCCTGCTTATCGCACGTGGAAGGGGTAGCAGATCTGGCGATCTGCCTAACAAAAGTTCTATGGATGCCTGATACAGATGATAGTTTTCTTAGCTCATCTTCAATTTTTTTCCATTCTATTAGCGGGTATATCCATATACAAGGGTCTTGCCCCCTTGTGGCTATAAATGTATTTTGATTATCCTTTGACAGAGATTGTCTGAACTTAGCAGGAATATTAATCCTGCCTTTTGTATCTAGCGAATATCGATACTCGCCTGTAAAAGTATTTGAACTTAACGTCATGGTTTAATGAATTGTAGGGATAGTTACCCACAATTCACCACAATCTTAATTATTTAGGGAATATATATCAACAAATAATTGACATATATGATATATTAATAAAACTAGATTTTTATCCATTTTTAAAAAAATGGATTGTTTTATAATAAATTAAATTTAGTGAGAACTTTTTAGTTTATAGGCTTATATAGCCTAGCGGTAAAACTTGGAGGAGAAGATTTAATAATTAATCTTAAAGGATGAAGATAATTTATTACAGGACTGAGTTCTATTCCATTTAAGCGTACTCTAAGTTTATTTGTACTGGTAAATAATAACTCAGCTTCAGATATAAAACCCTCAAGATTTAGTTCTGTCCCAGGGTTAAGATATTTCACATAAGATTCAAGCGTGTCTTGTTCTATACTTATGCCTATGTCACTACCTGACAAAAGCGTCAAAAAGAAGGGAGGATCAACTGATAAAGATTCTTCAATAAATTTATCTTCAGTATAATTTGTTATTAATTTTTCTTCAGTGATTAATTCTGTTTGTCTAATAGTTTTTTGTTCTGATAGCGTTTCTGAATATTCCACCTCGTTTGAAAATATCTTTTTTATTATAATAATTGAAAAAATAAAGAAAATAGAGAGTATAGAAACTGTAATTATTTCTTTACGCAGTTTAAGGCTTGAATTCGAAAATAGGCTACCAATGTTTATTTTTTCAAGGCTGGTATTATTTTCTATTCTATCATTATTATTCTTCGACGATATTATTTTAGGTTTTGTATGACCAATAAATGCATCAAGTTGTTCAAGCGAACGCTCAGAGTCACCACCGATTTCAATTGCATAAGCTCTTAGAAAAAGCCTAAGGTATGGGACGGGTAGTATTTCAAAATTGCCTTCTTCAATAGCACCAAGATATTTTATATTTATTTTTGTCCTTGTTTCTAACTCTTCTAAGCTTATTTCTTTCGAAATCCTAAGCTCTCGCAACTCTTTATAAAACTGTGCCATATAATAATTCGTGTGAATTTAACAGTCTGATTTATTCTTCACTAGAGCAACTTTAGCATTATTCATATTTAGGTTTTTTTCTTAAACTTTTTTTTATACTATTTTTTCTTTTTTCATTCAATCTTTTTTCAATTGATGACTTTGTTGGTTTTGTATTTATTCTTTTCTTTTTAGTCACTAATACATTGTTAAAATATGTAATAAATCTCGATACTGCCTCGGTTTTATTTCTATGTTGTGATTTATAAGTATTTGCATTAATAATTATTTTCCCGGCTTTTGTTAAGTATGAATGCGATGTATTTAAAAGTATTTGTTTTATTTTTTCTGGTAATGAGATACTGCTTAGAATATCGAATTCGAGAGTAACAGCTGTAGAATTTTTATTGATATTTTGACCTCCTGGGCCAGATGATTTAGTCATTCTAAAATTAAGCTCTTTACTACTAATACTTAGATTGTCGTTTATCTTTATCATTTTTTAATGCTTTTTTTTACCAAAAGATAGTTCTTGTAGAATTTTGATAAAGGCAGTCCCATAACATTATAGTAGCATCCATCTATTTTTTTTATCCAAATTGAGAACCAATCTTGTATTCCATAGCTACCTGCCTTGTCTAAGGTGTAATAATTATCAATGTAATATAATATGTCATTTTTTGGAATATCTCTAACTGTAACTTTTGTCATCTGGCTGAAGGTTCTTAAAATATTTTTTTCTTTGTAAGCGATAGATACCCCGGTAAGAACCTTATGTGTTTTACCCGATAGATTCGTTAACATTTTGTAGCTTTCTTCTTTATCCTTTGGCTTACCTAGAATCTTTCCGTTTAAGTAAACAATTGTATCAGCGCCGATTACTATTTTATCTTTATTTTTTTTTGAAATCACTTTTGCTTTTTTCTCACTCCAATATTGAACAAATTTTCTTGGGCCTAGATTGAGCTCAGCATCTTCACAAATGTTACTAGGAATAATCTCAAAATCTATTCCAATTTGTTTTAAAATATTTTCTCTTCTTGGTGAACTTGATGCGAGAATTACAAATGATGAAGACATGAATAGTTCATCTTTCTATTTAAATATTGCACATCTTCCGATGTATGAAATGTTATCCATATTACTTTCTGCATTAATCTTGTAAATGTATACGCCGTTTGCAAGAATTCTACCAAACTCGTTTCTACCATCCCATTCAATAGAATTAAAACCATTTGATAAGCTCTTGCTTTTTAGTTGTTTAATTTTTTTACCACCAATAGTATAAATATTAATACTGACTTTTGCAGCAGATGAAAGCTCAAAAGTAAATTTTGTTTTTTCGTTAAAAGGATTTGGGAAATTAAATACGTTATAAAGTCTGAGTTCTTTATTATCAGTTGAATAAATATATATTTGTCTTTCAGCTGGATTATTTGCATTGTCCCATGCGCTAACTCTAATATTAATATCTGATTCTCCGAAATTCTTTATGTCGATTTCTCCTGTTGTTATGCTATTGTCATTATAAAAAAAATCGTCAGTGATGTCTATTGATTCATCTGTTAGAAGGTTGTCAAGGATTATTGAATGTCCAAGCTCCTTAGTGAGATTAATTCCTAACGGATCAGACAGACTCAAGACTAGGTCTTCATTTATTTCTTTGTGATCTCCATTCCTTAATATTCTTCCATTTTCTGTTTTAATTTCTATTATTGGTCCATTCATATCTAAAGAAGCATCTCCACCAACTAATTGTACTGGATTAATTTCACTTATAGCATCTATCTCATCACCATGTAAATAAACTAGTACTCTTGCTGGTGAACTTGAGTATGATATATCTTGTGGCACTCGTAACTGGACTGTTGAGTTTGAACCGGAAAAATTAAAATTACCTCTAAATAATGTTGGTCCGGGGAGTGTGTAGGTTATATTTTGTTCTGTAGACGCGATATTATAAGTTCTAGTTACTTCTCTATTTGCATCTTTAAGTATAATGATTCCATTAACATTATCATTTATCAAAGTTTGATTAATAGTTACTATGGCGCTACTAAGTGTTGATAGAGTATCTGGATCAATATCTATTGTATTAAATGATTGATGCGGTATTGAAATTTTCATTGCTGGATCACCAAATAGATGAAAATATTCACTCTCACTCGATCCGTTTTTAATCGATTGCAATATAATTCCAATGTCTAGTTCTGAAATTTGATTGTTGTTAAATATGATCTCAAAAATTTCTTGAGTATATCTTTCATTTCCTGTTACCGTTATAGGGCGGCAGGTTGAGATAACTGCAGCTGCTGCATCCATGGGATATCTGATTAATTCTTCACCAAATGATTCTGCTATTGGATCATCAAAATGCCCGAAAGAGCAAGTACCTACAATCCAGAGAGGCATTCTATTATTTGTTTTTATTTTATCAATATCTCCTCGGTTAAGATATAATAATTTTTCTTGTGCCAATTGAAAAGCAGAGCCATGGCCTATATAATTTATTATCGCTGTGCCACTATTTAGAGCACTAAAAACTGCTTCAGTTGCATCGGGCTTAACCACGCCGTAAGCTGAGGCATCGCTTACCTCAGGGTATTCTAACATGTAAATTTTCTCAACATTTATTTTTGAAGGTATCAAATTCGCAATTGTCTCTGAATTAAGAGTATGACTCTTGCCCGTAGCAATTCCGCCGTGATTTGGTTCAGGTCTAGCAGCATCATCAGCTACTAGGGTTACTTTTTGTCTCCAAGCTCCAAAATTTGATTTAGATTCAATAAAGATAATCTTATCCGCAAAATTCTCTACTTCATTGATGTTTTTAGCGGGGAATCTTCCTATGCTTAATTCTGGTAAACTACCATAAATAGTAGCCAAGCGGTCATCAGATGGGTAGCTAATATAAGATTGCACCTGTATCGTAGGGACAACTATACTTGACTCGCCGCTAATATTACGATAATCATAACCTGCATCACCAAGTAGAAGTAAATGTATAGGTGGATCCGTCCAATTCTCTTGTGTCCACTGTAAAAATGATCTTATTGCCATCGGATCTTCATTCCCAGCTGAAAATTCCCTGTAAATATTTTCTAATGATGCATATATTGATGGGTTTCTTAGATCTAAGATAGGCTGAGCAGCATTAAAATAATTCTCTGGTCCAATTATTATGTAATTCGCAGTAATGTTAACATTTCTTAAGCTATTAAATACAATACCAGAATTATAGTCTATCTCATTTATACTTGGTATGTTATTTTTATTAACAATAATAAATCTACTTAGATTGTTATTGTTTAATATGACCTCGATCTTTTGGCCCTCTAAAATAGAAAGTTGCTGCGGTTCAGCAGGATTGGTGATATCTAAGGCCAATACATTTTCTGGCAGAGATGAATCAAAATCAAACCTAATGTTTGCTCCTTTAATGGGTGAAAAAAACTCTATAACATTGGAATCAAATATTAGTTTTCTACCATATTTAATTTTTAAATAGTCAATATATGGTGATGAATTGTTATCCGTACTATTATTTTGAATAAAAAATGAATTACTGCTTTGATTAAGATTTTCACCCTGAATAGATCCTGAGATTATTCTAGTTCCGTTTCCAGACCATGACACTGTGTTTCCAATTTTATTTATATTTGGCCCATTAGCATGTAAATCAATACTATGATATGTATTTATCGAACCATTTGTTGAATATCCTTTGAGTTTTAACTCTATTATTCCATCAACATTTTCTTTGGCATGTGGACTATTTGTTGATATTACTTGAGAACTTCCGGAAGCAATTTGGGCTCCAAACCAATTAAGGCCAGATAATTCTGGATTAACAAGATCTAATTCATAATGGTAATAGGATAACCCGTAATCCAGAGTAAGACTTATTTCCTCCGGTTCTATGGATGGTTGTATCCTTTTCCCCCTTAATGAATGATCGTCTGGTAACAATATCCAGCACTTATTTGAATTAAAATAAAGGTTTTGGTTCCACTCTACGATATCACCATTAATATCAAATCCAGAGTGACCTCTTCCATAGAATATTATTTTATCATCATCATCAAAAATTCCGTCCGACTCCCCTTCAAATACTATGGGGATTTCAATCATATTCTCCGATATCGGTATATCCGTATCTTGTGTCATAGCTCTTCCCAGAGCAGATGATATAAATAGCATCAAAGCTCTCGGATCATAGTTGTCAATATCATCAACAGTATTTTTTAACAAGCTAGAGCTGATAGTGTATATACCATCTTCATATACTTGCAAGCTTACCCACTTACCAGATGGTTGCTCTGAAACTCTGGATACCTTTCTTTTATTATTTATGACCCATCTTTTAGCTATGTCCCAATTAATAATTTTATTGGATAGAATCATTGATTCATTTTTCTCAGCTAATCTATGATTCTGATTTCTTTCTTGATATTTCATCTCAATACGTAGTTTATTAATGTATGAATTATTACTAATTCTGGGATCAATTTTTAATACTGCCATATTTAAATTTTTTAGTTTTTGAATCTTTGTCCAGGAAAAAATATATGAATTTGATTGTTCTGATTTAAAAGGAATAGGAGATACTTCTTTATATATAATTTTAGTTTCCGGTAAGATTCTATTTGGAAGACCAACAAAGATACTTTTAGGATAGAGATCTGCTGCCGTTATCGCATCTATTTCTATTTCGATAAATAAATTTTCTTCTGTGCTATTTAATATTTTTATATCAGTCTTACCATGCAAAGTAATAATAAAAAAAATAGTTGTAATTAGGTGTTTAATATAGTTGTTCAAAATTATGTCTAATACTTAGTTAACTAATTTGTTTAAGGATGAAAAAAATAGATTAATATAATGGTGCAAATATTTAATGATTATGATCATTTTATGTTCCAAAAACAACCTCCAAAGATAACGGATATGTTTGATCTAGAAATAATAAAAAATTTATATAGTAGTCTTGACTCTAAAACTAAACACGCTAGAGACCAATTAAAAAGGCCGCTCACGTTTACTGAAAAAGTGCTTTTTTCTCATATCGTAGAAGAACAAACATTTACAAGTTTAAAGCGTGGATCCTCGTATGTTAACTTCAATCCAGATAGAGTCGCAATGCAGGACGCAACAGCACAGATGGCGCTCTTACAGTTTATTATGGCAGGGAAAGAGAAAGTTGCTGTACCTACCACTGTCCATTGTGATCACCTTATCCAGGCTAAAGTAGGCGCGGATAAAGATCTTGTTTCTGCAAAAGACTCAAACTCTGAGGTGTATAGTTTTCTAGAGTCTGTATCAAAAAAATACGGTATCGGTTTCTGGGAACCTGGCGCGGGTATTATTCATCAGGTTGTTCTAGAGAATTATGCGTTTCCTGGCGGAATGATGGTTGGTACAGATAGTCATACGGTAAACGCTGGTGGTCTAGGGATGGTAGCTATTGGTGTCGGAGGTGCAGATGCAGTTGATGTAATGGTTGGGATGCCATGGGAACTAAACTTTCCAAAACTTATTGGGATTTGCTTAAAAGGAAAGCTTAATGGCTGGGCATCCGCAAAAGATGTAATATTAAAAGTAGCAGGAATTCTAACAGTAAAAGGTGGCACTGGATCAATCGTAGAGTATTTTGGACCTGGGGCAGAGAAATTATCCTGCACTGGTAAGGGTACCATCTGTAATATGGGTGCAGAGATAGGAGCAACGACATCAATTTTTTCTTATGACCATAATATGGCAAAATTCCTTCGGTCAACCGGCCGTGGTGAGCTAGCAGACCTTGCCGATCAATTTAATGATTGTTTAACCGGTGATAATGAGGTTTATGATGATCCTGAAAATTTTTTTGATGAAGTAATAACTATAGATCTAAATACTTTAGAGCCTCACATCAATGGGCCTTTCACTCCTGACTTGGCTACGCCTATTTCAGAATTTGCTAAAACAGCTGAGAAAAACGATTGGCCATTAAAGCTGGATGTTGGTTTAATTGGTTCATGCACGAACTCTTCTTACGAGGATATTACTCGAGCAGCTTCAATTGCCAAACAGGCAATAGAAAAACAATTAAAGGTTAAATCAGATTTTACTGTTACTCCAGGTTCGGAACAGGTACGATACACAGTTGATAGAGATGGTTATCTCGATGTGTTCAAAGAAATAGGCGGATTAGTATTGGCCAATGCTTGCGGGCCTTGTATAGGCCAGTGGGCAAGGGAAGGAGCAGAAAAACAAGAAAAAAATTCTATCATAACCTCCTTCAACAGGAATTTTGCAAAACGAGCAGATGGAAACCCAAATACTCATGGTTTTGTTGCCTCTCCTGAAATAGTCACCGCCATGGCAATTGCAGGAGATTTACGGTTTAATCCTTTAAAAGATACCCTGGTCAATGAAGTTGGTGAAAAGGTAATACTTGAAGAACCAAGTGGGATAGAGTTACCGCCAAATGGATTTGCTGTTGAAAATAATGGTTATAATGACCCAAATCAATTCGAGGGACAAGAAATAGTTATTAATGTCGATCCTGATTCAAAACGTTTACAGCTGCTTCAGCCTTTTGAACCATGGGACAGGGAAAATATCATAAACTTAAAACTATTAATTAAGGCCAAAGGTAAGTGTACTACAGATCATATATCTATGGCAGGCCCATGGTTATTTTACAGGGGGCATTTGGATAATATTTCGAATAATCTATTAACAGGTGCTATCAACTCATTTAATGAGAAGCCAAATCATATAAAAAATCAATTCGATGGATCATATGGTGAAGTGCCTGAAGTGCAAAGATTATATAAATTGAATAATATACCCACTATCGTTGTTGGTGATGAAAATTATGGTGAGGGTTCATCTAGAGAGCATGCAGCCATGGAGCCAAGACATCTTGGTGTGAGGGTGGTTTTAGTTAAATCATTTGCGAGAATACATGAAACAAATCTTAAGAAACAGGGTATGCTTGCACTCACTTTTAAGGATAAGGATGATTATGAAAAAATTTTTGAAGATGACACTTTTAATTTTATCAATCTCAATGAATTTAATGTGGGGAAAACAATAGATATCGAATTAATGCATTCTGATGGTTCTAGCGATACTGTAACCTGTAATCATACATACAATAGAACCCAGATTGATTGGTTTTGTGCCGGGTCAGCATTAAACCTAATTAGATCCAAAAAATAAAAAGCTTTAGAAAGTAAACAAATGAAAGTAATTGTCTCCGATCCGATATCTGAAGATGGAATCAGAATTTTAAAAGATAACAATATTAAGGTTATTTATGCTGTTGACGAGAATATTGATGAAAATTTTAAACATATTCAATCAGCTGATGGATGGATTATTAGAAGCGGGACCACTTTAGATTCAAAAATAATAAATAATGCTGTTAACCTATCAGTTATAGGTAGAGCAGGAGTAGGGGTTGATAATATTGATATTTCAGCCGCTACAAGGCGAGGTGTTGTTGTCATGAACACTCCTGATGCAAACACGATAAGCGCAGCCGAACATACCATGGCTTTAATATTAGCTATATCAAGAAATATTACTTGCGGTCATGAAGGCATATCAAAAGGAGAGTGGAATCGTCATAAGTTAATAGGTTCAGAATTACGTGATAAGACACTTGGTATAGTAGGCCTAGGGAAGATTGGCAGAGAAGTATTGCAGCGTAGTCAGGCATTCAATATGAAAATATTAGGTTATGATCCATTCCTACCTGAAGATTTTTTTCGCAAAGACGAATTACAAATATGTGACCTCGATTATTTAATTGAAAACTCTGACTACATTACACTGCACATTCCCTTGACCAAAGATACTAAAGATCTTTTTGACTATAATAATCTGATAAAAATGAAAAAAGATGCAAGAATCATTAATGTAGCTAGAGGTGGGATAATTAATGAGAATGATTTATCAAAAGTACTAATAGAAAATAAAATTGCAGGAGCAGCATTAGATGTGTTTGAATCTGAACCTTTACCTATTGATAGCCCATTAATATCAGCACCAAATATTATTCTAACACCACATTTAGGTGCTTCCACAAAAGAGGCAAAAGAAGGGGTCAGCCAATCAATATGTAACCAGGTTAAAAACTTTTTAATAAATGACGAGCTAGATAATGCTATAAATATGCCTTTTCAAAATTTTTCACAGTTAAAAGAAATAGCTCCATTTTTGCGTTTGTCTGAGCTCCTAGGCCGTATTCATAGTCAAGTAGCTAGAGGGCCAATTACAGAGGTAAGTATAAATTGTTTCGGCAGTATTAGTGATACAAAACCTATAGGTCTATCTTTCTTAAGAAGCCTTTTACAGTTAAGGGTTCCAGAAAGGGTGAACTATATTAATGCAGATGCTCTTGCAAGAGAATTAGGAATAGATGTTAGTATAAATTTTTCCACATCTGATTCAAACTATTCAAATTTAATCTCAACTAAGGTTAAAACAGATAAAGAAGTACTAATAGATGGCAGTATTTTTGATGATAATTTGCCGAGATTAGTTAATATATTTGGTTATAAAATCGAGGTAAACCCTAATGGTACACTATTATTTATTCAGAATGATGATGTTCCAGGGGTTATAGGTAAAGTTGGTACGTTATTAGGTGATAATAAAATAAATATTGTGGCTTATCTATTAAGCAGAGAGAAGAATAAAAATTTAGCTTTCGCCGTTATTCGTCTAGATGAGCCTGTTGCTTCTAAGATTATAAAATTGTTAAATGAAATTAAAGAACTGAGATTTGTTCATCAGATAGATGTACATAAATAATTGTAATTATTATTAATAAAATATATTTACTTGATACTAGATTTATATAGTCGAAAAAAACCAATAATAGCTAAATAGGAATATTAAATGAATAAACTCTGGGATGATCTAAAGGATAACATGAAAGAGTGGGGCGCTTCTGCAGTGGAAAAAGCTGAGGAGATTAGTAGAGTTGCGGTAGCAAAAGGAGAAGAGTTTACTAAAATATCAAAGATTAAAATTGAAATATTGCAGTTACAAAAGGAAAAATCAAAACACTATGAAAAGCTTGGAGGATTAGTCTATCATCATGCCCAGGATGATAATATGGCCAATTTTACAGGTAACACTGAATTCTTTGAAATCATTAAGCAAATAAATAAGATCGGTAGAGAGATTATTAAAAAAGAGAAAAATATAATTGAGATAAAAAAAGCTTACGGTATTGAGGATAGTGAGATAGATAAAAATTATCATTATCAAAAAGAAGATGGACTTACAGAAGAGGAATAAAGCGGTTGTTTACTAATATCTATATTATGTAATATCAGCGAATTTTGAATAATCATAACCAAGAATAGAATCAATGATTTCAAATCGAAAATATATATTACACTCTGAGTCTGACAACCTCGTTAACCAGTGGCACTTCAGTAATGCTAAAATATTAGCGTTAGTATCAGTCACACTAATTATTTTAGGTTCTTTTTTATTAATAGGAGCTGATTATGTTAGCAAAGTTCTCTATGATAAAAGATTAAAGGAGTTTAAAGCAAATTACTCTTCAGTTGTTTCTAACATAGATAAAATCCAATCACGACTCAAAGAACTAGATCAGCAGATTCTAGATATAGAAGAAAAAGATAAAGCTGTACGTACTTATGCGGGTATGCCTGAAGTAGACAAAGATATACGCAAGTTAGGTATTGGGGGAGTAACGCTTAAAAAACCAAATGTTCTGGATAATTTAGCTCCAGCCGTGAGTAAAGAAATTTCCCAACTGCATTTAGATATAGAAAAGTTATCTAGGCAGGTAAATTTTGAATTAGTTAGCTATGAGAAAATCTATGATAGAGTTAAAGGTGACATAGACCGTATTCGTCATATTCCTTCTATAAGACCCGTAAGTGGTGGGTTTCTTAATTCAAGTTTTGGTTATAGGCAAGATCCTATAGACGATATCCGTCGTTTTCATCAAGGACAAGATATTACTGTTCCAACTGGTACTCCTATATTTTCACCGGCTGATGGCGTAGTTAAAAGGGCATATTATATTGGTGGCTTTGGAAACCATATTAAACTGAAACATTCTTCTGGGTATTCCACGACTTACGCTCATTTATCAAAAATATTTGTCAGACATGGGCAAAAAATTAAAAGAGGTGATATAATTGGAGAGACTGGAAACACAGGTAGGTCTACTGCTCCTCATCTTCATTATGAAGTTCATTACCGTGGGGCTCCCAAAAATCCTCTTGATTATTTTTTCACCCAAGCAGGTAATTAATAACCACCTACTTATAATATAATTTATTCATTGAATAAGACCTACCATATTCAGACGTACGGTTGTCAGATGAATGTGTCTGATTCAGAGTTGGTAGAATCTCTCCTTAAAAAAGAAGGATATGAGTCAATTAATGATCCGGATAATGCTGATGTGCTTTTTGTTAACACTTGCTCTATCCGGGAGCACGCTGAGGATAAAGTCCACTCTCTCCTTGGGAGATATAATCTTCTTAAGAAAAATAAACCTTCTATGATTATAGGGGTATTGGGATGTATGGCACAGAGTCTAAAGCATGATATACTAGAAAATAGACCCTATGTTGATATAGTACTTGGGCCAGATTCTTATCGAAAACTACCAGAGTTATTGAACCGCTATAAAGCAAATAAGAAAAGTCAAGTTGATACACAACTTTCCAGATATGAAGTCTATGATGACCTATTTCCTAGTAGAAAAGAAGGAATTAATGCGTGGATTACAATAATGAGAGGATGTGATAAGTTTTGCACCTTCTGTATCGTTCCTTTTACTAGAGGAAGAGAGAGGAGCAGAAGTATTGATGGAATTGTTAGTGAAGTTAAAAATGCAGTAAAAGATGGATTCTCTGAGGTAACTCTATTAGGGCAAAATGTAAACTCATATAATTATGATGGTTCTAAGTTTCATGTGCTATTAGAGAATCTTGCCAAAGTAAATGGGTTAAAAAGATTAAGATATACTTCTCCCCATCCTCAAGATATAACCATTAGATT
>Ga0257111_1000083_pt1 | contig 35400 bp, 36 predicted proteins | sample LP_taG_6_FD_191567 | JGI IMG/M metagenome (GOLD analysis project Ga0257111, IMG submission 191567) | Marine microbial communities from Northeast Subartic Pacific Ocean, Canada - LP_J_2015_P26_500m | ecosystem: Environmental > Aquatic > Marine > Oceanic | place: Canada: Northeast Subartic Pacific...
AGTCCTTACATAGTGTAGATAATATTGCTACAATAGACCGATAGTCAATTAATACGTATAAAAGGGGTAACCGCATGAAAGGTCATTACCAAAAAATGATTAAATCATTACTTATAATATCACTATTAACAGTTTCGTTAATATTATTTGCATGTTCTGATGGAGCAGCTGGAAAAGCTGGAATATCAGGGCTTCCTGGATTGCCAGGACTTCCAGGTCATCCAGGAGATGCAGGAGCACCAGGATTGCCAGGTGAGCCAGGAGCACCAGGTGAGCCAGGAGCAGCAGGTCCAGCAGGAGCACCAGGTCCAGCAGGAGTAGATGGATTGGATGGAGGGGATGGAGAAGCAGGATCAGATGGAAAAGACGGACAGTCAGGTTCAACTTCAGGTTTATCAGCCGTTGGAGCTGCTGGAAGTGGTACTATAGAGTGGAAAAGAGGAGCTGACAATATATCAGTTAATCTAATTGGTTCAGGCTTCTCAGCTAACGCTGAAATAACAATCAGTGCAATAAACTCATCAGGATTCTCAGTAAATATAGTTGGAGTCGATAAGACTGGTGTATCAGCATTATCTGCTGATGGATCTGGTTCATTTGAAACATCAATCTCTTTACCAGCAAGTTCATTTAGTTGGGTTGATGCTGATGGTAATGGCATACATGCCATAGCTATTTCAGCTTCAGGTGGAGGAGACATAGCTAATGCTTCAGCTTTAGTTATTGATGCAATTCCTGGAGACTAAATTACTAAATAGCAAGATAATAGTTAATAAATAAAAGGGGACTTTATTAGAGTCCCCTTTTATTTATTAACTATTATGAAATTCAAATTGTTTTTTCTGATATTCTAAAAATTCATTCAGTATCTTGTGCAAAATTTTAATTTTCTTACCAAATTTCTAGAGAGCAAATAAAAAAACTATTGATACATTAGATGTTTTTGTAGAAATTTCTCTTACTTTAATGAAATGGATACTCTTTTAATTCTTCTCCCTTGTATGGTTCTTACGGTTATTACACAATCTGAGGTTTCAACTATATCACCAACAATCGGAATCCTACCTAATTGAGAATATATGAACCCTCCTATTGTAGAGATACCTTCACTATCAAATTTCAAATTGAATTTTCGATTTATCTGGTCTAAGGAAACAGTAGCATCAATTAAAAATGAATCTTGCCTTATTTCTTGAATTTCAGGAGGTTCAGTATCAAACTCATCTGCCAATTCACCTATTATTTCTTCAACAAGATCTGTAACGGTAACTAGACCTGATACACTCCCATGTTCATCTAACACTATTCCTATAGATGTACTATGAGTTTGAAATTGATTAAGTAAAGTTTCTAAATTTTGAGATTCGGGTATATATAAAGGTTGTCTTAATAATTTTTCCAAAGTCTTTCTGTTGAAATTCTTATTATCAACTTTTAATATATCTCTTGCAAATAAAACTCCTTCAATACTATCTAGATCTGAATTATATACAGGAATTTTAGAATAGCCACCAACAGTCATTTTTTCAATTATTGTATCTATGGATTCGTTTATCGAAGTTGCAACTATATCTGGCCTAGGTTTCATTATTTCACTTACTCTTAAATCATCCATTCGTAAAATTCCTCTAATCATTCTTAAATCTTCTTGATGGGCAGGTATCTGTTCTGATTCTAGTAAATCCAGGGTTTCGATTAGAGTGGCAGTTGCTTTTTCATCATCGGTGGACTGATCAGATGTAGGAACTCCTGCATATCTTACTAGTTTATTTATTCCAGGAATACTTGCAGTAAACTCAAGAATATTCCCCATAATTTGAGCAATAGGATATATTTTTGAATTTAATAAAGAAAAAATTTTGTTGGTTATGATGATTGTTATAACCAAAATTACGAAATATAAAATGGATGCAATAATTATATTAAATTTATTGGAGAAGGAAAAAATACTTTTTTCATTTAATGCCAGTAAAATGAATGATCCTACCCCAAGACATATAATAAAATTTCTTATAAATATAGCTAAAATATAGGCTTCATATGATAATGTCTCTGATGGGTTTTCATCTCCATTATTATCGTCATTAATTATACCAAATGTCCTATATCCTAAAATTCCTAGAGAATAGTTAATTAGAACATATATTAATATTGAAAAGAAAAATATCAACGAATAAAGAAATACACTTAACATTATTGCTTACCTTTTTTTATTTCTTTAGCTGGGATTCCTACAACAGTTGAATTTTCAAAAACGTTGTTTATCACCACAGATCCAGCACCAATTATAGAATTTTTTTCGATCAATACTGGAGAAATTATAGTTGAATTTGAACCAATAAAAACATTATCTTGTATTTGAGATTTATGTTTTTTTCTTCCATCATAATTAGCAACTACAAAACCTGCCCCAATGTTAACGTTATTGTCGATTATTGCATCACCTATATAAGAAAAATGTTTTGAAACAGAATTGTTCCCAATACTTGATGATTTAATTTCAACATTATTTCCTATGACAGAATTTGATCCGATAGTACTATCATCTCTAATATAAGCAAATGGTCCTACTTGAGAATTGTCATTTATTCTAGAGTTTAAAATTATTGAATATATTATTTTTACATTTGAAGCTACAATAGCATCTGAAAGAGTAGAGTTAGGGCCAATTATACAATTTTTACCAATGATAGAGCCTTCCAATATATAAGTGGAGGGAAATATAACTGTTCCTGAAGAAATTTCAACGTTAGGATCAATATAAGTTGAATTTAAGTCTTTTATAATAACTCCGTTATCAGTAAACTTTTTTAAATAAGAATTATCAGAATTTTTATTATTCCTAATTTTTTTGAAAATATTAAATATCGAAAAAGATGCCATTCAAAAGATTGTTGTAGGAGATATTGAAGAAAAATTCAAAATTTTTTTTTTCATTTATAAAAAGTTTGCTTTGAAAGAATATTTTTAGTTTTAATGAAATTTTCATTTTTACTATTAAAATATAATAATAACAGCAAAAATATAAAAAATCATTATATAAAGGAGAGGTGTCAGAGTGGTTTAATGAGCACGCTTGGAAAGCGTGTGTACGTATAAAGCGTACCGCAGGTTCGAATCCTGTCCTCTCCGCCATATTTGTATTATTGAAGAAATTTGGTATATTTTTTGAATTTATATTTTTCAGTAAAACAATATAATGAAAAAATGGAATTTATTATAAGGGAAAAAATTGTCAAATTTAGTAATTGTTGAATCTCCTGTTAAAGCAAAAGCATTACAGAACTATTTAGGAAGTAGTTACAGTGTATTAGCATCATATGGGCATATACGTGATCTAACAAAAAGAACATGGAAAGATAAGAATTCTAATAATGGATATAAAATAGATTTAAATTCAAAAGCAGTTGATTTGAATTGGGCTGTTGATCCTAAAAGTAAAAAAAATATTCTAGAAATATCAAAGTCTATCAAAAAAATTAATCCTAAATTTATCTATTTAGCTTCTGATCCAGATAGAGAAGGTGAAGCAATTGCCTGGCATTTAGGTGATGAATTAAAGTTGTTAGAAAAGAAAAATGTTAGTCGCGTTGTCTTTCATGAAATAACCGAGTCAGCAATAAAAAATTCTTTTGATAATCCTCAAAAACTAGATCTAAATCTAGTTGATGCTTATAAAGCACGTAGAGTAATGGATAGAATCGTGGGGTTCGAGATTAGTGGACCTTTATCAAGTGCTATTAGGGTAGGAGGCAGGGCTACTGGTAGAGTTCAAGGACCAGCTTTACTCATTGTTAATAATAGAGAAAACGAAATCAAAGCGCACAACCCTACTGAATACTGGACAATAGAGGCAGAACTTATAGATAGTACAGAAAAGAAATTTAACGTTTCTTTAAAGGGAAATTTAGAAGATACAAATTATTATGTTTTTGATATAAAAAAAGCTAATAATGTAATCTCAAATAAAAAAATAGCTAAATCAATATCTGACAAAATAAAGAAATCTATTTTAAAGGTAAATTCAATAAAAAAATCAGAATTTATATCCAAACCAAGGCCACCCTTTATAACAAGCACACTACAACAAGCAGCATCAAATGAATTAAGATTAAGCCCTAGAAAAACTATGGATTTAGCACAGCAATTATTTAGAGGTGTTGAAAGTGGAAATGAGATTTTGAATCTAATTACTTATATGAGAACTGATTCTACCTTTTTATCAGATGAAATTCTTAATAGCACAGGTAAATATATTAATGAAAAATATGGGAAAGAATTTTATGAAGGTTCTAGAAAATATTCAAAAAAATCTATTAATGCTCAAGAAGCTCATGAAGCAATTAGACCAACAAATATTTTCAACAATCCAGAAAAAATAAAAGATAAATTAAATACTCAACAATACAACTTGTACAAATTAATATGGGAAAGAACTTTGGCATCACAAATGAAAAACAGTCTAACTGAGAAGACTGTAGTGTTAGTTGAAGCAAAGTTTAATGATCTTGAAATATATTTGTTGAATTCTGAGTATAATAAGATTTTGTTTGATGGATTCAAGATTATAGACGGGAAAAATAAAATTGACGTTCCTCCAAATTTATCTATTGAAGATATTGTAAAGGTTTCCTCAATAAAAGAAATTCAAAACTATACTAAACCTAAAAATAGATATACAGAAGCAAGCCTAATTAAGGAATTAGAAACGAGTGGTATAGGTAGACCCAGTACTTACGCATCTATTTTAGATAGAATACAACAACATAGTGCTGTAGTTGCTATGCGTAGAAGTTTGCATAGAACTAATGTTGGAAAATCTATGATTAACGCCTTAGAACCCATTTATGGAGATCATTTCATGTCATTGGAATTTACAAGTAACATAGAACATCAACTTGATAATATAGCTCAAGGAAATTTAGACTGGCAATCAGTTGTTTGTGAATTTTATGAAATATTTAATGAAAGATTAAATAAATTAAGAGAAGTAGGAAATGATTCAAAATTAGTTGATCCCTCTGCTTCTCATCATTTCACAGATATACATTGTCCAAAATGTACAGGAACAATAGAATTATGTGGAAAGCAAGAATTTGATAAAACTGATGGGCTAAGAGAAAAATCAGAAAATTGTGAAAATATACATATGAAATGGATTCCCCTAAAAAGAAAAAAATTTACAGATGATGGAGCGTTTTTAGCTTGTGAGAAAGGTTATGTTGATGGAGCAAAAACTGATCACAAAAGTTCATTATCAGAAAAATGTTGGACAACCACTGGCAGAAACAGAAAAAGTATACTTGAGTATGAAAGCAATAAATTAAAAACTTCTAAAATAGAAAATAATCGTTAATAATTTGTGTTTTTAATAAATCAAAATAATTTTATTATTAAATTATGCAAAAAGTTACAAAAAAATTAATAAGTGATTTAAAAAAAAATAAAAAAAATTATTTAGATCAAAATCCCTCTTTATCTTTTTATACAATAAGAAATCAAAATTTAGACATTGAAAATTTCATAAATTTTTTATCGTTGAATCTTAACAAAAAATTTGATTTAGATCTTTCAAGGAAATTCATAAGTGAAAAAAATAAATTAACAAGTATAAAGTCAGTCCAGAGATTAATTTCACATATGAAATCTTTTTTCACTTATCTAACAAAAAGAGGCATATGTGAAAAAAATTATTTTGAGACTATTCCCAAACCTAAAAATATTAAATCTTTACCTAAAATTGCTTCATCCAAAGAAATTAATGAATTAATTGAAATTGTAGATACCGACTCTGAATTAGGAATTAGAGATAAGTCAATAATAGAATTAATTTACTCGACTGGGATGAGAGTATCAGAAGTTAATTTTCTGAATTTGCACGACTTAGATATAAATTTAGGACAAGCAATAGTTTTTGGTAAAGGAGCCAAATATAGGACAGTAATTTTCGGAGAAAAAGCAAAATTTCTTTTATCAAATTATATAAAAGTAACAAGAAAAAAACTGAATTTAGGAAATGAAAAAGCTTTTTTCCTAACAAATAAAGGGAAAAGACTATCAATAAGAAGTATACAAAATCTAATAAAAAAATATATTAATAAAGCAGGATTAGATTCTAAATATCATACTCATACTTTGAGACATTCGTTTGCCACTCACATGATTGATGGTGGTGCAGACTTACGTGTTGTTCAAGAATTATTAGGGCATAGTACTGCAAAAACAACTGAAATATACACACATATTTCAGTTGAAAAATCCAGAGCAATATATACAAAAGCTCATCCAAAAGCATAAAATCATAAAATAAAGGAGAATAAATATGACCATCTCATCTGGAGAAATAAAAAAGAATATGACTATTTTACTTCAAAACGAAATTTACCAGATTTTAAATTGGCAACATCGACAAGCTCCGAAAGCTCCACCAACTTTAACTTTAAAATTAAGACACATAGAATCTGGTAATGTTTATGAAAAGAAAGTCCCTGGTAATCAAAAGTTAACTTTGGCTGAAACCGAAACAAAAGAAGTACAGTTTTTATATCAAGACAAAGATGTATATATTTTTATGGATAATAAAGATTTTGAACAATATGAGTTAAATTCAAAACTTATTGGAGATAATTTAAAATATTTATCTGAAGGAAGTAATGCAGAAATTATAACAATGAATAGTAACGCTTTAGCAATCCAATTGCCATCTTCAATGATTTTAACAATTGCTGAAACTGAAGTTGGATTAAAAGGTGACACTCAATCTGGAGCAACAAAACCAGCTAAAACCACAACTGGACTAACAGTACAAGTGCCTCTATTTATAGGAAATGGTCAAAAAATAAATGTTTCTACTTCAGATGGTTCTTACTTAGGTCGTTCAGATTAAAAAATGATCCAAAACAAACTACCAATTTCAGTGTCAGAATTTATTAGCAAAATTCAATTTGTCATTGAATATAACCCAGAATTTGAAAATATCGTTATAAAAGGAGAAATATCAAATTTAAGGATTTCAAATTCTGGACATAAATATTTTAATCTTATAGATGAATTCTCTAGTATAAAATGTGTTTTATTTAGAGGTAACAAAGATATAGATATACCTGAAGACAACCTAGAAGTAACCATAGCAGGTCAAGTTTCTATATATAAGCAAAGAGGAGATCTGCAAATAATAATAAAATCAGTAAAAAAATTAGGTCAAGGATTTTTTGGAGAAGAATATGAAAAACTATTCATTAAATTAGAATCAGAAGGGTTATTTAGTGATGATAGAAAAAGAACAATTCCAAAAATTCCTCAAAGGATAGGAATAGTGACTTCTCCAAGTGGATCTGTAATTCACGACATTATCACAACTTTAGAAAGAAGATATAATTTAGCTGAATTGATTATTTCTCCTTGTAATGTACAGGGACATGATGCTCACTTATCAGTTAGTAATGCTTTAGAAAAAATTATTGAATATAGCCCAGAAGTAATAATATTAGCAAGGGGAGGTGGTTCAACCGAAGATTTGTCTCCTTTTAATAATGAAAGCTTGGTTAGAAGTATATATGCGTGTAAAATCCCCGTCATTTCGGCTATTGGACATGAAACAGATTATACAATTTCAGATTATGTTTCCGATTTAAGGGCCCCAACGCCTAGCTCTGCAGCCGAATTGGTATCTATTTCACAACAAGAATTATTCGATGATCTTCTATCTACAATCAACAAATCTTTATCAATGATAAATAATCAAAAGGACAAATATAATAATGAATTAAATATAACATTTGATAGATTTACAGATTTGATCCCTAATATAAGTGAAAAAAAACTTGAATTGATAGCAAATTCAGAAAAAATCTTTAACAATATCAAACAAACAACTGAAATAAATGCTTTAAAATTAGAAAATATAAATAACCAATTAATTCAAATGTCACCTAATAAGATATTTGAAAGAGGCTTTGCTACTTTGCAAGATAAAACAGGGAAACAAATAACTTCAATTTCAAACGTCAAAATTGGAGAAAAGATAACAACAAAAGTAATTGATGGGGAAATTGGTTCAATAATAGAAAATATTAACAACAAAGAAAAATAAAATGATAGAAAAAACAGATAATTATGAAAAAAAATTTGAATCATTAGAAATACTAGTTAGAAAATTAGAAGAAAGTTCAAATATAGAAGAATCGGTAAAAATATTTGATGAGGCTATCAAGTTAGCAAAAGAATGTCATACATTATTACAAAAGTCTAGTTTGCGAATTAAACAAATAGAAGATGATTGGAACAATATAATTAAAAATGATGAATAATAAAAAAAAAACAATTCAAATTGGATGGTTATCAACTGGAAATGGTGAAGGTTCCATAGGTTTATTAAGAAAAATTTTAGAACTAACAAAAAAAAACAATAACATTAGTATATCTTATGTTTTTTGTAATAGGGAATTAGGAGAAAAATCAGGATCTGATAATTTTATAAATTTTGTTAATAAAAATAAAATAAAAATAATCAATTTTTCATCAAATAAATTTAAAAAAAATTCCAAAAAAAAATGGAAAGATTTAAGATATTTATTTGATGAAGTAGTTATAGAAAAAATATCAAAACACAAAGTAGATTTTATCGTATCAGCAGGATATATGTTATTTGCTCCTTTATTATGTAAAAGTTACACAATAATAAATTTACACCCTGCACTTCCAAATGGACCAAATGGAACTTGGAAACAAGTTATTAGAAAATTAATTATTAATAATGAAGATAAATCTGGGATATCAATTCATTTAATGACTCCAGATTTGGATGATGGTCCAAATATTTCTTATTGTAAATTTAAAATAAAATCTGAAGAATTAAAGACAGAATGGAAAGCAGTACAGAAAAACAAGAATATTGAAATAGAAAGTTCAAGACTTTTTTTCGAGATAAGAAAAAAAATTGTTAATTACGAGCAAATTTTACTTTATGAGACAATATCAAAAATAGGGATGAAAGAAATAGATATAAATAATTTTCTTAGTTTAGATCTTTCAGTCGAGGTCAATAAGAAGGTTAAGCAACTTTCTTAGATTCAAAGTTTTTTATAGATTTCCCTTTTACATCTAATAGTTCTACATAATGTACTTTATTTATATTGTCATATTGTACGATAGATTTTGAAACATTTTCTATGCTTGGGATCTCAAACATAACATCCATTAAGATTTTTTCTATGATTGATTTAAGTGCTCGAGCTCCATTTTTTTCTAATAAAGCATCATTAGCAATTTGTTCTAAAGATTCTTTAGTAAATTTAAGCTCAACACCGTCTAATTCAAATAGTTTTTGATATTGTTTAACAAGTGAATTCTTTGGCTCTTTTAAAATGGATAACAAGTCAGAATGATTAAGATTATTTAGATTTACAATTGATGCAACTCTGCCTATAAATTCAGGTATAAATCCATATTTTAAAATATCTTCTGATTCTATATATCTATCATCTTTAATAAAATTTTCTTTTTCGATAGAAATATTTTCAAATCCGATTGTCTTATTATTTATTCTTTTATCAACAATTTTATCTAAGCCTTCAAACGCACCTCCTAAAATAAACAAAATGCCCGAAGTGTCTACTTGTAAAAAATCTTGCTCAGGATGCTTTCTTCCTCCTTTACGAGGGACATTTACTACTGAACCTTCGAGAATTTTCAATAGCGATTGCTGGGTTCCTTCTCCAAGCTCTTTGGTTAAAGAAGGATTTGCATTTTTTTTCGCAATTTTATCTATTTCATCAATATATATAATTCCTTGTTGGGTTTTATTAATATTGCCATCAGCAGCTTGGTATAGTCTTAGCAATATGTTCTCTACGTCTTCTCCTACGTAACCTGCTTCAGTAAGAGAGGTAGCATCAGAAATAGAAAAAGGAACATCCAAAATTTTTGATAGAGTTTGCGCAAGATAAGTCTTTCCTGATCCAGTAGGCCCAACAAGCAAAATATTAGATTTTTGAATGTCTACATCTTCTGTTTCATTTGGTTGTAATCTTTTATAGTGATTATAAACTGCTACTGAAATAACTTTTTTGGCGTGTTCTTGCCCAATTACATATTCAGATAATTGACTGGAAATTTCCTTTGGTGGTTTATTATGTAAAATTTTTAAATTTGTTGATTGATTATCTGTTTGATTAATAGTTAAAGAATTCTCTAAAGAAAATCCTTTATGTATATATGTTGAACAGTTTAAGCAAAAAAATATTTTAACTTCGGGGTAACCAAAATGATCTCCAGGGTATCCTCTGATATCATTGGGATCGTCATAAGACTTCTTACATAAAGTACAAATTTGCATAGTGATAAATTTATTTTTTATCTTTCAATTTAGTTGGAGAAATTACCTCATCAACCAAACCGTATTTTACCGCTTGCTTTGCATCCATCCAAAAATCACGGTCTTCGTCTTTACGTATTTTTGCTTCTGATTGACCAGTATGATGAGACATGATTTTTGTTAATTCATCATTTACTCTTAATATTTCTTTAGCTTGAATTTGTATATCTGAAACAGTTCCTCCAGCTCCACCTGAAGCACTATGCATCATCATAGTTGAATGAGGCAAAGCATAGCGTTTCCCTTTTGTCCCAGCGGTCAACAAAATAGTTCCCATACTAGCAGATAATCCAACTGAATAAGTACAAATATCATTAGGAATCATTTGCATTGTGTCGTAAATAGACAATCCTGAATATACTGATCCACCAGGAGAGTTTATATATAAGTTAATATCTTTTTCTTGATCTTCTCGTGATAAATAAAGTAACTGTGCAACTATGATATTAGATATCATTGGATTTACATCAGTTCCTAGGAAAATTATCCTTTCTTTTAGTAATAAAGAAAAAATATCATATGTTCTTTCGCCTCTAGATGTTTGTTCTACAACATAGGGCATCGTTGAGCCTGGGTAGTTAGGATTATATTCCAAAATACACTCCTTTATATATTCATAATTTAATGTTACTAAAAAAAATTATTTTTTGCGATTTTTGATTGCTTTATTTGCTATTTTAATAAGATATTCCATGCTATTTTTCTTTTTTAAATTATTTTCAACAATTTTATATAAATTTTCATCATCAATTAATTTTTGATCTGCATAATTTTGTTTAATCAAAGTGATTTCTTCTTTTACTTCTTTATTTTCAACTTGAATATCTTCTTTAATTATTACTTCTTCTAGTGTAATGATTTTTTTTAGTTCTTGTTCAGCAGATTTCTTTGATTCATTATAAAAATCTTCTTCTTTCATATTTATAGCTTTTAAGTAATCTTCCAAAGACATTTTATATTGAGAAATTGACTTACTTCTCTCTTCAATAACTTGATTAGTTGTTGTTTCAATTTGTATAGAAGAAATTTTATATTTTGAAATTTCAATTAAATCCGATAAAAGCTGATTCTCTAATTCTATTCGGTATTTATAATCTAATTCTGAGTTTAATTCTTTTTTTATTTCTTCTTCAAATTCTTTTACTGTTGTTAAATTTTTATTAAATAATTTTACAAATTCATCATCTAAAGAAGGCAATTTTTTCTCCAAAACTTCAATACAATCAATTATAAAATCAACATTCTTACCTTTTAAATCTTGATTCTCCCAATCATTTGGTAGAGTTAATATAAAATTTCTTTTTTCTCCTTTTTTTATACCTTTTAATTTTTCCGACATTCCTGGAACAATTAATTTACTATCTTTTACGGCATAAAAATCATAATTCTCATGCTTTATAACTTCTTGTTCATTATATTTTCCTAGGATATTAATTTTAGCTAATCCGGGAAAATCTAATGTTATATTTTTTTCTTCCCAAGTGGCTCGAGATTCTAAAATTCTATCAATAGTTTCATTAATTTTTTTCTTCGTAACTTTCTCTTTTTTTTGTTTATTATTTAAACTTTTATAATCACCTAATTCAACTTCAGGCATCATAGGAACTTGCAAACTTATTATAAACTTTGGTTCCTTTTGTAAAATATCCACTTTGGGAGAACACGGATATTCTAGTTTTTGTTCACTTAATATATCTGGAACAACTTCTTGAATAATACCATCTAGGCTATTGTTCAAAATATAATCTCTTCCAAATTTTGCTTCTACAATGCTATAGGGAACTTTTCCTTTTCTAAATCCTTGGATATTTGTTGAATTTGAAATTTTAGAAGCTGAAGATTTTAGATGTTTATTTACAATGAATTCATCGATTGTTATTTCTATATCTATTTGTTTATTTTTTTCCGGTTTTACGTCTACATTCATAATTTGATTGAATTTATTTTTCTATTTTATCTACTTTAATATTCAATTCTTTTAGTTGTTCTTCTGAAATGTAATCAGGAGTCCCAAAAAATAAATCTGATGCTGTTTGGGTTTTTGGAAAAGCAATCACTTCTCTAATAGATTCTTCATTACACAACATTGCAACAAGTCTGTCTAGTCCTAAACCCATTCCTCCATGTGGAGGAACTCCATAATCAAATGCAGTCAACAAATGCCCAAATAAATCTTCAACATTATTTTTTGAATAACCTATAATATCAAAAATTTTCTCCTGTAAAGCTCTTTCATGTATTCTTATAGAACCTGATCCCAATTCAACTCCATTACAAACTAAATCAAATAATTTTGCCCTTATTTTACCTGGATCATCATTAAGAAAAACAATGTCTTCCTCATGAGGAGAAGAAAAAACATGATGAGCTGGCTGCCATGAACCATTATCGTCTTTCTCAAATAATGGGAAATCAACAATCCAGACAAATTTCATTTCTTTATCATTATAAAGTTTTTTTTCTTTTGCGATATGATTTCTTAGAAAAGACATTGAAAAATTAGTAATTTTTTCTTCTCCAATAATCATAAATATTACGTCTCCAGGAGAAGCGTTTGATAATTTAATCATATCTTTAATATTATCTAATGTGAAGAATTTGTTTAATGGTCCGTTAGTATCTTCTAATTTAAGTGTGTTTATATTTGCATCTTTGCTGATGGAAATATAAATTAATCCTCCAGCTCCTTGGGATTTAACCAACTCTGTTAGTTTATCAAAATCTTTTCTACTCAAATTAGACCAATCTTTAACTAGCAAACCTTTAAATATGCCTCCTTTTTTTAAAGAATTTTGTACTACATTTGATTCAATATTTTTTGCTATTTTAGATAAATCAAATAATGGCATATCGAATCTTAAATCAGGTTTATCTGTCCCGTATTTATCCATACTTTCATCATAAGTTAATATTTCAAAAGGTATATTTATTTTTACTTCAGATTTTATTTCCTTAATAACATCCAAATATAATTGTTCTACTGTAGACATAACATCTTGTTGGTGAACAAAACTCATTTCCAAATCTAACTGTGTGTGTTCAGGTTGTCTATCCGCTCTTAAATCCTCATCTCTAAAACATCGAGCTATTTGAAAATATTTATCACAACCAGAAACCATAAGTATTTGCTTCATTTGTTGTGGTGATTGAGGCAATGCATAAAATGCCCCATTCTTAATTCTTGATGGAACAACATAGTCTCTAGCACCTTCAGGTGTACTTTTAATTAAAATCGGTGTCTCTATGTGAACAAACCCTTTTTCAGTTAGATGATTCCAAATTTTATTTGTAACATCATGCCTAATCTTTAAATTAGATTGCATATGATTTCTTCTTAAATCTAAAAATCTATATTTCAATCTTATTTCTTCTGAAATGGGATTAGTGTCATCAATTTCAAAAGGAGGAGTCAAAGATTTAGATAAAATTTCTATTTTTTCTGCAACCAATTCTATTGAACCTGTACCTAAAGCTTCATTTTCAGCACCTTCTATTCTTCGAAGGACAGCGCCTTCTACAGAAATTACCCATTCTGATCTAAGACTTTTTGCTTTTTTGTAAGTTTCTTTAGAAATTGTTGGATTAAAGACGACTTGTGTTATACCAGATTTATCTCTTAAATCAATAAAGATCAATTGTCCATGATCTCTTCTCTTACTAACCCATCCTGCCAATTTCACTTTATCACCTAAGTTGGTTAAAGACGGTTCTCCACACATTAAATCTCTATACATATTTATTTCACTACTAATACTTTAAAATAAACCATATTCACGTTTAGAAACAGATAAATTAACAAAAGTTTCAGTTCTAATAATTCCTTGAACTGATCCTATTCCTACCCTAATAAATTCGCCCAGCTGTTCGGGGCCTTCAACTGCAACTAAACAAAATACATCATATGATCCAGTTGTAGATATTACCCATTTTGTTTGTTTTAATGAGGCAATTTTTTTTGATACTTCTCCCAATTCATTTGGTTCGCATTGAACTCCAATGAGTGCCTCAGAAGAATATCCAAGTTTTTTAGGATCAGAAACAGCAACTATATTAATAGTTTTACTATCAATCAGATTTCTTATTCTTCTTCTAATTGTTCCTTCACTCAGTTCTAATTCTCTAGCAATATGAGCATTAGAAATGCGGCCATCTTCTGAAAGGATATTAATAATTTTTAAATCTGTAGAATCCATAAAATAATAAAAAATTTATAAGAATATTATACCTGCAAAATCCTTCATAAACTTTGCAAAATCTTGACATTTTTCTACTTATAAAAGTTGATTAATTTCATGGTTATAGAGTAAAATTGCAATAGATATATTAATTGAGAATGGGAGTCTAAATTGCTTAATTCAAAAGAACAGAAAGAACAGATTGTAAATTATACTGATTCTGCAGCAACTAAGCTGAAAGAAATAATGAAAGAACAGAACAATGAAGACAACTTTCTTAGAGTATCTATTAACGAAAATGAGCATGGTGGATTTGAATACGTTTTCGGACTTGTAGAAACTACAGAAAAAGATGATACGATTATTGATGGTGAAATAAAGACAGTAGTCGATTCAGAAAGTGTAAAATTTGTTGAAGGATCAAATATAGACTATGTAGAAGGATTCCAAAGATCAGGGTTTGTAATTTCAAATCCTAATCAACAAACTGGAGGTTGTGGTGGGGGTGCTTGTGGTTGTGGTGGTGAAGAACAAGAACCAAAAGGTGAGACCCAATGCTGTGGTGGCAATAATGCTGGTCAGGGATGTTGTCAAGGATAATATAAAAACCTTGTTTAGTCATGTTTAATTTTTTTATTGTAATGTAGTTTGTTTGTATTTTTGATTTTTTTAATGTAAGGATAATTCGTTATGACATATATTATTGGTAAGGGTTGCGTTGATATATTGGATGGATCTTGTGTTGATGTATGCCCCGTAGATTGTATATATTCAAAGCCTGGAGATAACCAGTTGTTTATTAATCCTGATGAATGTATTGATTGCGCTGCTTGTGAACCTGTTTGTCCAGAAAATGCAATATTTGTTGAAGAAGATGTTCCAGAAGATCAAAGTGAATTTATTAAGTTAAATTACGATTATGACTATGATGAATCTGAACCTGGTAACAACATATAGTAATATTTTAGTCATCGAAAGAAGAATAATTCAATCTATATAATTTACTGTATAGTCCTTTATTCATTAAAAGATTCTCGTGGTTTCCTGACTCTATTATCTCTCCCTGATTAAGAACTATTATTCGATCACAATTTCGAACCGTTGCTAATCGATGGGCGATTGTTATTGATGTTCTATTATTCAAAAGAACATCTAATGCAGTTTGAATCTTTTTTTCTGTATACGAATCAATTGATGAAGTTGCTTCATCTAAAATCAAGTACTTAGTATCAGCTAACAGAGCTCTTAATATACTTAATAATTGCCTTTGACCCATTGATAAATCAGATCCACGTTGACCTATTACGGTTTCATATTTATTCGGAAGGTTTTGAATAAATTCATCAATTCCTAATTTTATGCTTTCTTCCTTAATCAAGTCTAAAGAAATTTTTTCTTCTCCGTACCTTACATTTTCCAAAATAGATCCAGAAAATAAAAATGGATCCTGTAGAACCATTCCAACATTTTCTCCAATATGGGTTTGGGACATTTTTTTTATGTCAACTCCACCAAGAATAATTTTTCCTTTATTAGCATCGTAAAATCTATGTATCAAATTAGAAATAGTAGATTTACCTGCTCCGGTTGGTCCGACAATTCCTATTCTCTCTCCATTTTTTATTTCTAAATTGAAGTTTCTTATAATGTAGTTATCATCTATATACGCAAAAGATACATTCTCAAACTTTATGGTTCCATCTAAATCACAATTCAAAGGTTTAACTGGATCCTTAATTGATACTGGAATATCCATTACTTCAAAAATTCTATATCCCGAAGCCATGGCTCTTTGCATAACGTTATATTGCATGGAAATGGTTTTGATTGGTTCAAAAAATCTCTGAACTAATAGAATATATGCCACCATAACTCCTGCAGTTATTTTGTCATTGATCACGAGATTTGCTCCTATAATAATTATTATTGCAAAGGCTAATCCAGTTAAGGTCTCTACAGTTGGCATCATGAGAGCAGAAAGTTTAGTTGCTTTTACTTGTGCCTCAAACAAATCAGTTGCTTTTTGTTCATAAATCTTTCCATTATAATTTTGGCGATTGAACGACTGTACAGTCCTAACTCCGTTAATATTTTCTGCTAAATAAGATGTGGCTAATGAACTTTTAATTCTTGCATCCAGAAAAGCTTTTTTAGCTCTGGGAAGCCACATTAGCCTTATTAAAATTAGTATCGGAATAATAAGTATTGTTAGAATTCCCAATTGAAAATTCATGATTAGTAAGAGAGAAATAATTCCAACTAATAAAACCAAATCTCCGATAGCAAAGACGCCCATTTGAAGAGCTTCCTGCATCGCCGCAACATCTCCTTGTAATCTTGACATTAGTCGTCCTATATCTGTTTTGTCCATAAATGAAATGGAAACATTTTGCAAATGAAGAAACATCTTGGTCCTCATATCTAACAAAATTTTTTCTCCCATTCTCTCAATAATGGTTTCAGACATAAAAATTGAAAAACCAATAATTGCTGACAAACCTATAAATTTTATCAATCCGTACAAAAGAACTTTTTGAACATCTACTGGATTTTGGCAACTTGAAGAAATTATACAACCAGCGTCATCAATCATATCTTTTATTACTAAAGGTATAAAAAGTGAAGCTATTGCTAGGGTGAGAACAAAGAATAATCCTTTAAAAGCATCATTTTTATACGGTCTAACAAATGGAATAAATCTAGTAACAACATTATAGTCCCAAGTACGAGCTCTTATATCTTCATCAGAAAGTTGTACCATTTATCTAACCCTCAATTCTGGATTGATTTGCATTTTATAAAGGTTTGCATACTTACCATTTAATTTAATCAATTCTCTATGATTTCCTCTCTCCAAAATAGTTCCTTTATCTAAATATAAGATTTCATCTAAATTCATTACTGATGAAATTCTATGAGCTATTACTATTAGAGATATATTTTCTCCTAATTCATTCATTTCATCTCTTATCTCTTTTTCAGTTTGTGTATCTATTGCTGAAGTGGAGTCGTCAAAAATCACTACTTTGGAGTGATATAAAAATGTTCTAGAAACTGAAAGTCTTTGCCTTTGTCCTCCTGAAAGCTGAACACCTCTTTCTCCTATCATAGTTTCAAATCGCTCAGGTAATTGATCTATATGATTATATATATGAGCTTTCAAAGTTGATGATTTTATTTCTTTTTGATCTGCTGTTGGTCTCCCAAATCTTACATTTTCTCTGAATGTATCTGAAAATAAAAATAAATCTTGATCAACTAAATTTATAGAATTCCTTAAATATTCTAAATTAATATCTTCAATATTTATCCCATTCAATAATATTCGGCCAGAATTAAGATTATAAAATCTCGGTAACAATCGGGACAATGTAGTCTTCCCTGCCCCAGGGGGACCAACAATACCAACTGAATGTTTAGGATTTGCTGAGAAAGATATATTGGTCAGAACTTCATTTTTTCCATAAGAAAAACTGAGGTTTTCAATTTTAATTTCTTCTATTGGATCATTAAATTTTATAGATTTTTGATTATTCTTGACCTCTATAGTATGATCAAGTACATCATATAATCTCGAAGATGCTGCTGATGCTCTTGCAATTGAATTTACCAGCTGACCGATATGTCTAACTGGACCTTGTAAAATGCTCATGAAAGCTATTAATGCTGCAAGTTCACCTATTGTAATGGTTTGGTCTATAACACTTAGAGCACCAAAATAAATCACCAAGCTCATAGAAATCAAAAACATAAAACTATTTAACGATATTGAAGTACTTTTTATAAAAATTTGCCTAAACGTTGTTTTTCTAACTACCGAAGAAGCTATAGAGAATTTTTGAAGTTCATATTTTTGTCTCATGAAAGATCTTACTAATCTCACTCCTGATAAATTTTCGTCCATTACTCTAGTTAATATTCCTAATTGTGCTTGAAGCCTTATCCAATTTTGTCTCAAGCTCAACCGGGACACGCTAGACACAATTCCAATAAATGGAATAAATGATAATGCCAATAGCCCCAACATTAAATCTATTCTCAAAACCAAGATAGCTCCTGTCAATATAAAGATTCCTAACATAAAAAATCTTAATATACCTGTGTTAACAAATAACCGTACTCCTTCAATATCAATAATTCCTTTAGTTATTAAGTCTCCAGTATGAACTGTATCATGAAATGAAAAAGATAGATTTTGTAGCTTATCAAAATAAGATTTCCTAAGTTTAAAAGCAATAGATTGTCCTATTTTTTCTCCTGTGAACATATGAAAATAATGAAAAATACCTCTTAAAAAAGAAAGAACAAAAACGAGTATCCCTATTTGGATAAAAGGGGTAATGCTTAAATCTTGTTGTATATTACCATCGAAAGCCTTATCTATAGAAAGTCCAAGAAAATAAGGTATAGACATTTGCAAGGAAGCTGTAAAAATAATAGCAATGATAGAGATGGCCAAATCTCTCTTGTTGTCGCGTAGAGGAATTTTAATTATGCGAACTAAATTTCTACTGATGCTCATAAATTATCATTTTATTATTTTTTGTAAAATACAAAATAGCTAAACTTATTATACTCTTAATAAAATAAAATAAAACAACATAATTCTTTACCGGAAAAAACTAAATTATGAAAGCAGAAGCAAAATATAGAAATGTAGTTAATAATGATGCAAAAGAATTGTCGAAAATAGAATCTCATATTTTTACAATGGATAATCTTAAAACTAACTTTAATGAGGAAATTAAAAAAGAAAGTAAAAAAATATTTGTTTGTACAATTGAAAAGAGAAAAAAAAATCAAAGAAAATTTAACACCTTTATAAAAAATATTTACAATTTATTTTCAAACACAAAAAATGAATTAGAAATAAATATTAATTATGATGATTTGATAATTGGGTATGCAAAAGTTTGGATAATTTTAGATGAAATGCATATAGAACAAATAGGAGTAATAGATACATATAGAAAACAAGGAATAGGAGAGCAATTATTTTTATTATGCGTTAAATACAGTATCGAAAGTGGTTCAAAAAAAATATTACTGGAATGTAGGAACTCTAATATATCTGCAATGAATTTATATAAAAAATATTTATTTAAAATAACAAGTATAAGAAAAAATTATTATCCTTATAAAAATTTCAGAGAAGATGCCATTTGTTTTGAAAGTCCCGAAATCCAAAAGTCTTTTTATAAAAAATTGATTTATAAAAAAAAGAACTAAATATAATCCTTTAAAATTTGTTCCAATTCATTTATGTCTTCTAAATCAATAGATGGGGTGGGATATCTAACATTGGAATATTTAATAATCTTTCTTTGTCTAAGTATTTCTTTTCTGATTGCTAAAGAAATTCCTACAGAATTTTCGTAACGGATTAATGGCAACCACTTATAAAATAATAATTTTGCTTCTTTATATTTATTTTCTTCAAAGTAATTATAAATCTGTACTAATATTTCAGTAAAAGAGAATCCCGTCATTGTACCTGATGCTCCCCGCAAGAGTTCTTCAAAAAAGAATAATCCTCCTAAACCACCAAAAATTTTAAGTTTATCAGATTTCAAATTCATTATTTTTGTTATTTTTTTTGGAGTTGGCGGATCTTCTAATTTGATTGAATTTATTTTTTCAAGATTGTTATCAAGATGTATCATGAATTCTGGAGACATATAAACTCCTGATTGGTCAGGTAAATCTTGTACAACCAAAGATGTATTTTTTGAAATAGAATCATTCACATCTTTATAGTATCGGTACAGGATTTGTTCATTTGGTTTTTTCATTGTCGGAGGAGCAAGCATTACTTGATTAGCACCTAATTCAGAAGCTTTAGTCGCAAACGAAGAGGCTAAATATCCACTTTCTGCACTTACTCCTACGGTTAATAAAATCTTGGATTCTCTGGATACATTAGATATTTCTTTTAATAAAAAAATTTTCTCACTTTCATTCATCCTATGTGCTTCACCCATTACTCCCAACAAAACCAATCCAACACATCCAGATTTTTTTGCATAATTTGCTATATTAATCATGGAGTCAATATCAATAGAATCAGAATCGTTGAATACTGTGGGCATCATGTAGTGTATTCCATCTATTTTCATAAAATTATCATTTATATATTGTTTAATCAGTTTAATAAATTAAATTAATTCATCTTGGCGATTCATTGGTGGGTTTTTCCCAATTTGTTCGTATGCGATATTTGTTAATTTTCTTCCTTGAGCAGTTCTAAGCAAAAAACCTATTTTTAATAAAAAAGGTTCTACAACATCAATAAGTGTCAATTGGTCTTCATTTAATGATGCGGTAATTGCTTCAATTCCCACTGGACCTCCTCTAAAATTTTCAGATAAAATTTTTATGTAAGATCTATCCAATCTGTCTAAGCCTAAATTATCTACTCCTTCTATTTCTAAAGATTCATTTATGGATCTTAAATCAATTTTCTTTTTATTTTTTACTTGTATATAATCTCTAATTCTTCTTAATAATCTATTTGCAATTCTTGGAGTACCTCTTGATCTTTTTGCTATTTCTAACGCTGATTGTTCATCAATTTGTAAATTTAATATTTTAGAAGAATTTTGTACTATTACAGTAAGTTCATTATATTCATAAAAATCTAAGTGATAAGAAAGCCCAAACCTGTCTCTTAGAGGAGAGCTCAAAAGGCCAGGTCTTGTTGTAGCACCTATTAATGTAAAAGGTTCAAGTTTCATATTCATGGTCTGAGCAAATGATCCACTCCCAGTTGGAAAATCTATTCTATAATCTTCCATTGCTGTATATAAATATTCTTCAACTTTTTTAGGTATACGATGTATTTCATCTATGAACAGTACTTCGTTCTCTTTTAAATGGGTTAGAATTCCTACTAGATCTGCAGCTCTTTCTATCGTAGGCCCTGACAAATGGGTATAATCAGCGAAACTTTGTTTTGCAATAATTTGTGATAACGTTGTTTTTCCTAATCCGGGAGGACCGTAAAAAAGGACATGATCCAATGATTCTTTTCTTTCTTTAGCTGCTGAAACGGCTATTGAAATAGATTGCTTGACTTTGCTTTGGCCAATAAAATCATCAAATGTTTGAGGTCTAAGAAAATTATAATTTATTGATTCGTTTTCATCTGGTTTCTTATCTAATAATTCATTACTTTGTGAAAAAATTATTTCTTTGGATTCTTCTTTATTGTTATTTAAGTCTTGGGTCATATTTATTGTTTTTTGTTTTTTCTAAAAACTTCTCTTAGCAAAATTTCAACGGTTAATTTATCTAAATTTTTTATATTTGTAACAGCAGTGTTTATTTCATTTATCGCTTCGTTCGATCTGTATCCAAGTCCAACTAAGGCTGATTTTGAATCTTCAAAAATTGAATCTGATATTTTAGTTTTATTATTATTAAATTCATAATTTAATGTTTTATCTAAAACTTTTCCTTTCAAAGTTGCGACTATTTTTTGTGCTGCCCTACTACCTATTCCAGGCATCTGTTCTAAGAGTGTGAAATCTTCTGATTCTATGGCGTGAGCAATATTGTTTATTGGAAAAACCAAAGAATTTGCCGCTTTTAGAGGTCCAATTCCTTCAACTTGTATCAATTGTTCAAAAAAATTCTTATCTCGTGAATTAAGGAACCCAACCAGTAATGGTTTCGGCTGTCGTTCCGTTACATGATAATATATTTCCAAACTAACATATGAATTTTCTTCAATTCCATTTTCAAATAGAACATCACTAAGATATTCAGGAATATATATTTCATAACCAACATCATTAACTAGCAATATGATCCTTTTGGGATCAAACAAAAATTTTTTTACATTCCCTTGAAGAAAAGAAATCATTTTTCACCTACAAACTTTTTGAATCCGCGATTATAGAATGACAGATTGCAATTGAAAAGGCATCAGCGACATGCTCATTTTTTAATAAATTTTTGTTATTTAATATCTTAGCCACAGAATTCATAACCTGTGTTTTATCAGCTCTTCCTGATCCTGTTACTACATTTTTTGCTCGTGTAGGTTGATAATTATAAACTGGTATTTTGTTCAAGCCTGCGCTCATAATAATAACTCCTCTTGCATGGCCCATAAGTATAGATGTTTTTGGAAATCTAGGTCTAGAGTGTAGGTCTTCAACTGCCAAACAATCAGGGGAGAATTTCAATAACAAATCATTGAAATTCTCAAAAATTATAGAAAGTCTTATTTCTAAGGGGTCTATTTTTTTGGTTTTAATAACACCCCCTTCTATAGGAATTAATTTTTTTCCATTTACGTCTAACAAGCCGTAGCCTGTATTTGATAAGCTTGGATCAACTCCTAAAATTTTCATTGTGATATTAAAATTTTTATATAAATTATATATTTATAAACATTAGATTCAACTTTGTTGACTTTTATAAGAAAATTGATTCGAAATTATTTATAATTTAATTTTATTTAGGAAAAAATGATTTACAACGTATCAGGATTATTAAAAAGCAATATTGGATACACTATAGAGGATTCTTTCAATCAGTTAGAACTTAGACGAGGTGATGTATATTTCAATTCGGTTATTGGAAAAATTAAACTAATCAAAACAGATTGCTCAATTTGGGTAAATGGTTCTGCGATAGGTGATTTTGTTACTATTTGTCATATTTGTTTAGAAGAAATAAATTTAAATTTCTATACAAAATTTGATGATGAATATTTCCCCTATAATAAGGATTTGATCTCATCAAAGAAATTTTTATCAACAATGATTGAAAATAAAGATGAAAACATTAACTTTATTGACAAAAAAAACATTATAAATGTTTCACACTGTGTTTTTGAATCTCTATACACCCAAATTCCGATTACAGTAAGATGCGAGATATGTAATAGAAAATAAAAATCCCTATTTTAATCATATTTTGTATCTGATTTTATTGAAAAAATACAAAAAAAAGGAAACAATAGGACAATGAGCAACTTTAGATAGTAAGAAAGTTTACAAATATGATAGATAGTAAAATAGCTTTTGTGTTCCCAGGACAAGCTTCTCAAAGCCCTGGTATGGGACTTGATCTATATAAAAATAGTCGAGCAGCAAGAGATGTTTTTGACGAAGCAGACGAAATATTAGGTAAAAAATTATCCAGTATTATATTTAACGGAGATAAAGAAGAATTAACTAGAACTGAAAATGCTCAACCAGCGATAGCCACAGTTTCATTAGCAGCTTGGAAAGCAATTGAATCAGAAGTAGGAAGAATGCAGCTACCTAATTATACCGCCGGACATAGCTTAGGAGAATACAGTTCTTTGGCAACAGCTGGAGCTCTAGGACTAAAAGAAACGATCAATTTAGTTTCTAAAAGAGGAGAATTAATGGAAAAAGCATGTCAGGAGGCTCCAGGAGGAATGGCTGCAATAGTGGGTATAGACAAAAGCACCGTTAAGGAAGTGTGTTTGGAATCAGGAACTTATCTTTCTAATGTTAACACTACAAATCAGATTATAATTGCTGGAGAAAAAAATAATCTTATAAATGCTATGGACCTAGCTTCAAGATTTGGAGCCAAAAAAGCAATACCTTTACAAGTAAGTGGAGCATTTCATTCAGCATTAATGTCTTCTGCACAAAAAAACTTGGATGAAGTTATTGATGAAACTCAATTTGAAGACCCAGACATCCCAATAATTGGAAATACTAATGCCTTACCCATTACTGATAAAATGACCCTCAAATCAGAGCTAAAGACGCAATTACAAAACTGTGTAATGTGGAGCGATTCTATTGAATATATGATTAAAGAGGGAGTTGAAACATTTTACGAATTAGGTCCAGGAAATGTTCTTTCTTCTATGTTAAAAAGAATCAACTCTGATATAGATGTCAAGAACATTGGAAATTATGATGCAGTATTGGATTACTTAGAATCAAGCATATAGATACAATGAAAAATTCAGAAGATAAACTGAACAAATTGGTTGAAGGCAGTTTTATCTCAGAACAAAATTCAATAAAAATACATGGACAAAGAATGCTTAGAGCCGCAGTTGTTCAATCAATTTATGAATCAGAAATATCAAAAACTAAAAATATAGATCTCATTAAAACATCTGACTATTATGAAAAATGTTCTAAAGAAAGAAAAACAATGGCAAAATTAATTTTTCAGTATGCCATAGACAATGAAAATATTATTGATGAAAAAATTTTGGAACATGTTGACGATAAAAATTTTGGTAGAATTTCGATTGTTGATCTATCTATTTTAAGAATGGCAATTTCAGAAATGAAAGTAAATCAAAAAGCTCCTGTAGGTGTAGTCGTAAATGAAGCTGTTGAATTGGCTAACATTTTTGGTTCAGATTCGTCAAAAAACTTTATAAACGGAGTTTTACACTCTATGGTACGATAGACTTTTGTAGGATTATTAAATAACATTAATACTTGTGCATAAATGCATATCATAAGATAATTTGGAGGAAATAATGGCGTCAGTTTTAGAAAAAATTCAAGAAATAACAGCAGAAAAACTTAGTGTTGATATTGAAGATATAAAACCTGAATCTTCTTTTACAGAAGACTTAGAAGCAGATTCTCTAGATGTAGTTGAATTGATTATGGCTCTTGAAGAAGAATTTAGCACTGATGATCAAACTATAGAAATATCAGATGAAGACGCAGAAAATATCAGAACAGTTCAAAACGCGGTAGATTTTATAACATCAAAAGGGATTGAATAAAATCATTTCCTACTTACTACTTTTGTCCCATAATTGTAATCCTCCTTGCAGGCCAATTTCACTATAGAAGATATAAATGAACGATAAAATTACTATAACTCCTATAGGAGGTTTTGGAGAAGTAGGAAAAAACACTCTACTTTTCGAAATCAATAAAGAAATATTCATAATAGATGCAGGTATTAAATTTTCTGCAGATGATAAAGATATAGATATAATTCTCCCAGATTTAGAATACATATACTCCCAACGAGAAAAAATCAAAGGGATATTTATAACACATGGGCATGAGGATCATATTGGAGCATTACCAAAATTAGACTTTCTTAAAGTTCCAATTTTTTGTTATTCACTAACAAAAGAAATATTAAAGAAAAAACTAAATAAAAATCAATTAAATCAAATAAAAGAAATAGAAATAAATAAAAAATATGATTTTAATTCTTTTTCAATCAGTTGGTTCCCAGTAGTTCATTCAATACCAGATTCATGTGGACTTATTATAAAAACTAAAAGTACTAATATAGTTCATACAGGAGACTTCAGAATAGATAATACTCCTGTTTTTGGAGAAAATACTAACTTTGATAAAGTTAACAAAACCATTGGTAATAAGTGTGACGTTTTATTGACAGATTCAACAAATTCTATAATAAAATCAAAGAAAATATCTGAAAAAGAGATCGAAAAGGGATTCGAAAAATATTTTAGTCATTCATCTAGAATAATTGTATGCACTTTTGCTTCACAAATTTCACGATTACAAATAGCTATTAATGTAGCAAAAAAACTAAACAAAAAAATCGTTGTGCTTGGTAGCACATATAACAGAAATCTATCAATATCTAAAAAACTCAATATATTAAATAATGAGGAATCAGTACTAATCAATTTAAAACAATCAAAACAAATTTCAAATAAAGAAGTAATATATTTTGTTACTGGATCACAGGGAGAAGAATTTTCAGTTCTGAACAGATTATCACAAAAAAAATATAAAGATTTACAATTAAACAATAATGACATCGTGTTAATGTCTTCGTCTATAATACCTGGAAACGAAAAAGTAGTGGCGAATGTGATTCATAATTTACATTTTTTGGGAGCAAGTGTTAATTTTAGTAACCCAAACTCTGTACTGCATGTTTCAGGTCATTCTTATAGTGGAGATTTATCAGAAACAATTAAAAAATTAAATCCTACATATCTTATACCTATGCACGGTAATAGCATAATGTTAAATGCTCATAAAAAAATCGCTGAAAAATCAGGTGTAAAAGAAAAAAACATTTATGTTCTAAATAATGGTGATCAATTAGAAATAAATAAAAATAAAATTAAAAAAATTGAATCCATCAATTTGACTGATGAAATTGTACTTAGAAATAACAATTTCTATAAAACAGAAGAGAATCTAAATATAAAAATCAAAAACAAAAATATTATATCTATATTGTATTTTATTGATAAAGACGATTATTCAAAGAAATATGAAACTCAAATATCTATTTCTAATCCAAGTCGAAAGAACCAAATTACTAAGTTTATTTCAAATTCTTTAGAGTCAAACAAAGAACTGTTATCAATAATAAAATCAACAATATCTTGGGAAGAAAAAACTAGGATCCTAAACGAAAAATTATATAAATTAGTATTATTAGAATTTAATAAAGATTATAGTATAAAATTGATCTTAATTGAAAAATAAATATAATTCTTGGTTTTAAAAATGAAAATCACTGAATCAAACAACAGTTCAATACTAACAAAAATAGAAGAACAAATTTCTAACAAGAACTTCCTTTTAATTTTATTTGGTATTTCTATAATTTTATTTATACCTTTGTTATTCATGGAAGTAAGAATAAAATTAGGAATACTTCCGCTAAATATCGCAATAAGCATATTACTAATAGGAACTCTTTACAAATTTTCCTTAAACAAATCAAAAAAAATTATTACAAAAAAACTTTTAGTATCGTTGGTGTTACTAAATTTTTCAATATTCATCCTATTGGGGACAATTTCATATAACTCAAGTTCAAATTTCTCATTTGATTATTCTTTATCTGGGGTAATAGGTGAAAAATTAGCTAAGGGTCCTTCAAATTGGAGTTTATATAATGCTAGGTTGATAAATTATGTCGATGTGACAATTAGAATTATTACCCCTTTGTTATTTATTCTAATTATTTACAATCCAAAAAAAATTTTAGAATTATTTATCAATTCACTGAAAGTTTTTGTATTAGTAAACAAATTCACTCTAAATCGATTACGAGATTTAATGACGAAAAAAGAATTAAAAAAAAATGAAAATATAGTCTCTTCAGATAAAGGGATAATTTTAGATAAACCAATTGATCATATTGAAATTACGGAAGCAAAAGATTTAACTCCAATTACTGATAGCGAACATTCAAAGCAAAATATAGAAAAAGAAATTATTGATATAAACAATATTGATCATGAAATCCCTATTAAAAAAGAAATTATTGAAGAAAATAATTTAGTTGAAATTGAGCTATTAAGATATTTAACAAAAAATAATAAATGGCCAAAAATACAAACTAATCATCTTTCAATTAGTCCAAAAAAAGATTTAAATAAGTCAGAAATCAACACCACTATAAAGATAATAAAAAATACATTATCAGCTCATGGAGTAGATACGTCTATAGAAAATTATATATCTGGCCCTTCAGTTACTATGTATCAATTAAAACCTGGGTGGGTTGATGGAGAAGAAACTAAAAGGGTAAAAGTTGATCAAATTCTCAGAAGAGAAAAAGATTTAGCATTAGCTCTAGGCTCTCCAAACATAAGATTTGAACCTGTCGTAGATGGAATTCAGGATATAATGGGCATAGAAATTCCTAATATTACACCCAATATAGTTGATTTCAGAGAAGTTATAGAGGATAAAAAAACTGATCATTTGTTTGATCTTTTTTCATTGCCAGCCCCAATGGGTAAAGGAATGAATGGTGAGACCATTGTTGTAGACATAGCTAAAATGCCACATTTACTTGTAGCAGGAGCAACGGGGTCAGGAAAATCAGTTTTTATAAATTCAATAATATCTGGTTTGATAAGCCATAAATCTCCAAATGAAGTTCGTATGATACTAATTGATCCTAAAAGGGTAGAATTGACTCCTTATTCATCAATACCACACTTATACACCGATGAAGTAATAGTAGACACAGAAAAAGCTGCCAAAGTATTGTCAAGCACAGTTAATGAAATGATGAATAGATTTAAAATCATGGAAAAAGCCGGGGTAAAAAATATTACTGAATTTAATAATAAAATGAATAATTCACATAAAATGTGGAACATTTTAATCGTAATTGATGAATTAGCTGATTTAATGCTTCAAGCTGGGAATGAAATTGAGAGATTGATTGTTCGATTGGCACAATTAGGTAGAGCTACAGGGATACATTTAGTAGTTGCAACACAAAGACCTTCAGTAGATGTAGTAACAGGGTTAATTAAAGCTAATTTTCCAAGTAGAGTATCTTTTGCTGTAATGTCACAAATTGACTCTAGAACCGTTCTAGATAGTATTGGTGCTGAAAAACTCATTGGTAAAGGAGACATGTTATTTAGTCCAATAGATAGTCCTCAGATGAAAAGGATTCAAGGTGTATTTCTTAATGAAAAGGACATATCTATGATTATTAATCAATGGTCGGGCATTAATGAATACGAATTAGAAACATTGTCTTTAGAAGAAGAAAAACATATTAATAATGGAGCTTCAGAAGATTCTTTATATTCTCAAGCTGTAGAATTGACAACTCAAAGTAATACCCTTTCAACATCTTTATTGCAAAGAAGACTGAGAATAGGATATCCAAGAGCTGCAAGACTAATGGATGAGCTTGAAGAAAACGGTATAGTTGGTTATGGAGAACCAGGGAAACCTAGAAAAGTACTTAAATATTGATATGAATGATGTTGATAATAATTTTATAGAACTTGGTGAAGACCTGTCAAATTGTCTTAACTGCAATGAAAAAATTTCTAATACTGATTTTTATAAAAGTTATAAAATTTGTCCATTCTGCAATTTTCATTATTCTATCAATTTCGAAAAAAGAATAGAAATAGTATGTGATAAAGGATCATTTAAAGAGATAAATAAAAATATTTCTATTATCAAACCAGTTGATCTAAAATTGAATAAATCCTATAAAAAAAAGGTAAGGACTACACGAAATAGAACTGGTTTAGAAGAAGCCGCTATTAGTGGTGTATGCACTATCGGAGGAATAAATTCTCTAATAATCATACTAGACTTTGGCTTCTTAGGAGGTTCTATGGGTCTTATTGTTGGAGATAAAATCTCGAAAGCATTTGCTTATGCTTCTAAAAATAAATTACCGGTAGTTTCGATAATTTCGAGCGGAGGGAAAAGAATACAAGAAGGATTGCATTCTCTTTCACAAATGGTCAAAACAGTTATTGCTAGTAATGGTTTATTGAAAAATAATATACCTCATATTTCTTTGTATACAAATCCTTCTGGTGGTCAAGTTTACAGCTCATTTGCTTCAAGATCTAATATAAAATTAGCTGAGCCAGGAAGTATCATTGGAATGTCACCTCTTCAAGAAATAATTGATGTAACAAAAAATAAAAATTCTATAAATGTTACAGCCGAAAATTTTTATAATAAAGGTTTAATAGATAGGATCGTCCCAAGAAATAAATTAAAAATAGAATTGTACAGAATTCTTGAAATACTGACTTCCAAAAATAAAATCCCCAAAGAAATAGATCTTGTTTTGCCAAGATATATAGAAAATAACTTAAAGAATTTATACAAAGAAAAGAGCAGGCCAACTTCTTCATATTACATCAAAAATGTTTTTGATGACTTTTTGTCTTTAAATAATTCAAATATAGAAAAAGGAATCATTGACTTCGGGTTAGCAAAAATTACCTCACAGCCCACCATTGTCATTGGACAAAATTATAATAGGAATAACAAAAAGCAAAATGGTAAATTGTCTAACAAAGATGTATTAGAATCAATTAAAGCAATTAAACTAGCAAATAGTTTTAATCTTCCAATAATTTCTTTTATTGATAATACAGGCATAAATAAATCATTTGAAAATGAAATTGAAGGAATTGGATCTAATATATCAAAGTTAATTGATAAATTTATAAATCTTAATAATTTCCATGTCTCCATTATCATTGGAGAAGCTGGAGGGGAAGCAGCATTGCCATACACAATTGCAGATAATTTATTTATGTTAGAACATTCCATTTTTTGGGCAGGAGATATTGTAGAAAAAAAATCTAACAATGAAAAAATATCTGCTAAGAAGGCTTTAGCATCTAAAATTGTTGATGCAGTAATTCCAGAACCTCCTTTTGGTGCAAGTAAAAGCCCAGAGGATATGTCTCGAATTTTGAAAATATATATTATAAAAACATTTTCTCTCTTGAATAACACCAATAAGAAAAAAATTATCTCAAATAGGCTAAATAAATTTTCACCTACTTATTATGATGAAAAATTAATTTCAACAGTTACAAATGAAGTTAATATTTGGAGGAGAGTACTTGAAGCAAGTTATAAGGCTCTAAGAAAATAGTGTTTATTTTATTCCTCTAATGATCCAGTCAAGTGCAATAATTGTTCCTTCTTCATTAAATGTTTTTGTAACATAATTGCAAATTTTAAAAACTTCCTCATATGAATTCCCCATTGCTACAGAAATACCAACTGATTTAAGCATTTCAATATCATTCAAACCATCTCCAATAGCAAATATTTCACAGCTTTTTAAATTCAATATCTTTTTATATTCTTGTATGGCAATTCCTTTATTAATTCCTCTAGGAGTAAAACTTAAATAATTTTGATCTTGGCTTCCTCTAGAATAGACAATAGAAATTTTATCACTTTCAATAAAAGGTTTAATATTCTTTAATTTTGTAATATCTAATTCTAAGCAGGTAATAATATTAATTTCATTTGTTTTATCTCTAGAATTATGAGTAATATGTTTCCCGTTAGAACTAGAAAAGTATTGCACATTGTTACTATCTAGAACATTAAATATTGAATCAGTCATATCTTGATCCATATATTTTTTATATATAATTTTATCCTCTTTCAAAGGATCAAAAATAATAGCCCCATTCTCTGAAATTTGTGGGGATTTCAATTTTAGTAAAGTTGAATATTTCGAAACTTCAGAAAAGATTCTTCCTGAAACTATAGATACAGGAATATAATTAGAAATAAATTGAATTCTGTCACTTATATCCAACGGAATATTTTCTTCAACATCTAATATAGTTCCATCTAAATCAAACAAAGCTGCCTTGATTACAGGAGAAGGTAAATGTTTATCTATTTTTATAATCAAAATTTTTATCCTATAATATTATAAAATGAATTAATAATTAGAAATTTAATAGTATATTAAATTATACTTTCTTTAATAACATGGATGACTTAGAAATTGCTGGAAAAAAGTTTAAATCAAGATTAATTACAGGTACAGGAAAGCACCGCTCTTCCAAAGATCTTAAGGAATCAATAGTTTCTTCCGGAACTGAAATGATAACTGTAGCAATTCGAAGGATAAATTTTGATAATCCTAAAGAAAAAAATCTACTTGATGATATAAATTGGGATAATTATAATATTCTACCTAACACGGCAGGAAGTAAAACCGCTGAAGAAGCAATTTTCACAGCTAAATTAGCTAGAGAGGTTACATCCTCCAATTGGATAAAAGTTGAAGTTATACCAGATGCAAAATATTTATTACCTGATCCAATAGGTACCTTGGATGCTTGTCAAACTCTTGTCAATGAAGGCTTTATAGTTTTACCTTATATTTCGCCTGATCCTGTTTTGGCTAAAAGATTAGAAGATATTGGTTGTGCAACAGTTATGCCATTAGGGTCCCCCATAGGTTCGGGAAGAGGGGTATTAGCTTTAGAAGAAATAAACATTATAATAGAACAATCAAATATTCCTGTAGTTGTAGATGCGGGTTTAGGAGTTCCCTCAGAGGCTTCATTAGTTATGGAGAGTGGAGCTGATGCTGTTTTAGTAAATACAGCTATAGCAGGAGCGAAGGATCCAAAATTAATGGGAGAAGCATTTAAACTTGGTGTTCAAGCTGGAAGAAAAGCCTATTTATCTGGTAGGATACCAATAAGTAATAATGCCGTAGCAAGTAGTCCTGTAGAAAATATCCCAAAAATTTGATCTATGATTATTTATGTAACTGATGTATCGAAATTTTCTACTGAGAAAATTTTCTTTGATCATATCTTTCAAATAAGCAAAACAAATTTGCAATACTTGCAATTAAGATTCAAAGGATTTAATAAATCCACAAAAAAAAACCTTATTCTAAAAACATCAAATTTAATAAAATCTAAAAATTTAAAAATAATTGTGAATGAAGATTACGAAATTTGTAATAGAATCAATGCCTTCGGTTATCATATTCCATCATTTTCTGAATTAAATGGTAAAAATGCAAAGAAATTTAGTGGTGCTTCTTGGATTTCTAAATCAATCCATACAAAGAAAGAATTACTAAAATATAATAATGATAAATACATAGATTCTTTTGTTTTAGGAACTATATTCAAGTCTAATTCCCATCCTGATGGTAATATTTTAGGTATAAATAACTTAAGAAAAATGATAGATTTATCTAATAAGCCAATCATTGCTATTGGAGGGATTAATTCAACTAATTTGAACTTAATAATAAAAGCTGGAGCAAAGGGTGCAGCAATTATTACAGATATTGCAAATGCAAAAAATATAAATTCAAAAATAAAAAAATTAAATTCATTTTATGATTAATATTATTTTAAATGGGAAAGAAATAAAAATTAATAAGCTTCTATCAGTACAACAACTACTGATTAAAGAAAATCTAGATAAAAAAATGCTTGCTGTTGCAATAAATGGATCAATAATAGAAAGGCAAGATTATAAACAAACAATCATTGAGGAAGAGGATAGAATAGAGATAGTCAGACCTGTGGGTGGAGGATAATTAGATTACTCTACAACACAAACAATACCAAAATTTCCTGTATCAGCGTCCCCACTAAATAAAGATTTATATTGGAAACATCCTGGAATCGTAAATTCTCTGGAATAACTCCATTCTTCAGGTTTATTATCAAATGGACCTTTGTTAAATGCACCAGAATCCCACATATCATCTTGTCCTTCATCAGCAGATGATGAACTAGCGGCCCCTTTAGGGTTTAACCAATTAACTGTGGTTCCAACATTGATCTTTATAGTTTGAGGTTCCATTACACCTCCTTGACCTATTTCAACATCAACAGGCCCTTCTAATATAGGTCCTTCAGGCATATCGATGTCAATTACTACTTCTTCTTTTTCACAAGTAGATCCAAAACATTCTGCTTCACCACCAGCTTCGGCAGTAGCTGTTAAAGAAAGCGCCACGGTTTGAGCTGAAATTGCCGCATCTTTTCCAACTGCCTGAGCTGCTGCTGTAAAAGAACTTTCACATTCAGTAACCCATTTCTTTTTTTCTGCATCACTTAAACTTTGAAAAACAATCCCTTGTTGAGCAGTACATTCGGTAACATCCGCAGTAGCTGTTGCAGTTGCATTTGAATTCATGTTTTGAGCAGTTGTTGTTTGTACTATGTTTGTGTATGAAACATATGGTTCCCCTCCACAAGCAAAAAGAAATATGGCAATAAACAATATAAATAGCCTTTTATTAAACATATATCTATCCCTTTTAATCTACTTGTCTTAACCTTGGGTCTAATCTATCCCTTAACCAGTCTCCTATAAAATTAAGAGCTAAAACCACAAAAAATATAGCTCCTCCTGGAACCATTACTTGGTGAGGAGCAATAGCCAAATAATCTCTACCTTCATTCGTCATAACACCCCACGCTGGTGTTGGTGGTTGAATTCCAGCTCCAACGAAACTCAATACTGACTCTGATAAAATAAGTGCACTTGTATTTAATGTAGCAACAACAACCGCAGTATTTAAAACTCCTGGAAAAATGTGTCTATATAATATTCTAGTTGGAGTAGCTCCATTTACTTTAGCACTAGCAACGAAATCCATTTCTCTTATAATAAGAGTTTGGGCTCTAATAACCCTTACAAATCCACTCCAAGCTATCAATGCCAATACTCCCATCAAAACGGTTAATCCTCTTCCAAAAATAAGCGTAACAACCAAAGCAACCATCAAGAATGGCAATGCATACCATATATCAACGAATCTAGTAATAAATTCATCTATAAGCCATGGACTTAATATTACAATCCTTTTTCTTTTTCCCCTAAACGTGATCCAAACCCCTATATTGGGTTCACCTTTACCCATCGAATATCCAGCTATAAGTCCCAAGGTTACACCAATTGTCATTCCTAAAACCAAAGATACTCCAACAACCATCATTGAAATTTGGGCTCCATGAAGAAGGCGACTAAAAACATCGCGTCCTACATGATCAGCACCCAAAAAATGATAACCTGTTGGCCAATAGTCTCTTACTTTTGTATCAATTCTGACTACTTGAATATCAAGAGTAACTATATCGTTTACACCATCAACTATTGCTTCATTTGTCTTTATTTCAAAGGTAATAAACTCTTTATCACCTGTTATTTGATTGAAAAGTATGTCTGGGGTATTAGCTGATTCTTCATTCCATGAGACATTGTTATTAAAGGATCCATCAAAATCTAAATCAAAAATTCTATTATCAGTTGTCAACTCAACCACTAACGGAAAAATTGTTCCAGCAGGTATAGTAGCACCATATGCTTCATTTAAATCTATATTTCTAGCGGGAAATTTTACATCACCATAACCTGGAGGAGAATGCCTAAGTCTTACATCACCAATGTCTCTTTCATAAGGAGCAACGAAGGGACCTATTATTGCGGCTATTACCAACACAATTAATACAACTGCTGGAAAAATTGGATATCTTCTAAAATACCACCATAAAAAAGGAAATATCATAAGAATATTTTTAGAGCTTCGTAAAGCTGTACTCATATAAAAAACCTTTCTTTAGTTTAATCT
>Ga0257111_1000084_pt1 | contig 35107 bp, 35 predicted proteins | sample LP_taG_6_FD_191567 | JGI IMG/M metagenome (GOLD analysis project Ga0257111, IMG submission 191567) | Marine microbial communities from Northeast Subartic Pacific Ocean, Canada - LP_J_2015_P26_500m | ecosystem: Environmental > Aquatic > Marine > Oceanic | place: Canada: Northeast Subartic Pacific...
TTCACGAAGTTGTGACCCCGGAAGGACTTGAACCTTCAACCAATTGATTAAGAGTCAACTGCTCTACCAAATTGAGCTACGGGGCCAGAGGTCTTTCCGTAGTCTGATTAAGCCTCTTGGTACACCAAGGATACTGAGAGGCGATAGTCAGTAATTACGTTTTAAAATAACACCCAATATTACTACTATATATAATATGTGTAAAATCTTATTAGTACGTAAGAATGTTGTTTGGCGGTCACTTATTGGCGGTTATTAGTACAAATTAAGAAACGTCACATGACGTTGGAAAAACGTCACAGCGGCTGTGTCAGGTGCACAAGGCAACAAAGTCAATCACCCCCCATACCCCCAAATTGATATAGCAAAGATTTGTAAAGGTCACTCATGGACAGTTCGCGGTATCCGAATCAACCTAAATCGCACCCACCCATAAAGAAACATAGGGGGTAGGGGTCGGAATAAAAGGGGCGCCCACATTGTAATGCTATTTTTTGTAAATTAGGTTAATCTTATAGAGGTATTATGATATTAGAAACTTTATTTAGTTTAGCGCTCTTTATTACTAGTGGAAATCTGATAGATACTAAATTCGGATTACACAAATATAGTGAACAGGACTATAAGGAAATATTTTATCTAAAAAACAATAAATCAACTTCTAAGGAATGTATTAGACATTCTGAATTGGAAGATATTAAAAAAATAAGGCATCAACGCCATCGTAATGGAGAAAACACCACTGTTACAGATTATAAAGTAACTAAAAATGAGGAAAAAATTCTAGACGGAACCCCAGAAGAAGAAAAATCATAAAGCTTTTAAAAGTAAACTAATAAATCAAGCCCCACCTTCGTGGGGTTTTTTGTTTATAAAGATGATGATGGGTAGATTTTGGACAAGAAAAGCTTAGAGGTAAAGATAAAATAAATGAAAGCACAATTTCTCGGGCATGTAGTTTTCTATGTGGAAAACATTAAAAAATCATTAGAGTTTTATCACGATTTAATTGGTTTTGAAATAGTAGGTTCATTTGAAAAACCATTTAGTGCAGTAGCACTTTCAGCTGGTAGAACACATCATGAGTTATTGTTGATTGAAGTGGGTTTAGCACCTAAACCGCCAAAAGGTCATAGAATAGGACTTTATCACATTGGAATAAATATAGGTGATTCTCTTAAGGAGTTATCAACTGTAAAGAACGAATTAATACGTTCAGGAATTATAATAAATGGGATGTCAGACCATACAGTTAGTCAAAGTATATATATATCAGACCCAGATGGAAATGAAGTGGAATTATATGTTGATGACCCAAAAGTTGATTGGAAGAATAAACCAAGTCTTGTGATGTCACCAATAAAGCCACTATTATTAGATTGAAACCTTGTCCTGCTAGTAGCGGGGTTTTTTGTTTATAGACATTTAGGACTGGTGGGGTGTAATATTGCTATTATGAAGCAATTATTATTATCAACTGTGACTATCATTTTTACAATCCTATCTGTAGTAACTCTTAGGGGATTTATTTATGGAAGCCAGCAGGGCGACCCTGAGTACTACATATTACTGTTCAGTATGTTGTGTGGTTTGCTATCTACCTTGAGTCTTTGGAGAATATTTCAATCGACTATTAGTTAATCCATCCATTAAATGAAAAGCATCCGATTCAAATAATAATGAAAAAGAATTTAATAATAAGAATGTGGGGATTTATGTTTCCATATATTGACATTAGGTTAAGCATATTAGGAGGTTTGGCTTTTGGACTAATGATTGCTAAACTATGGGAACCAATACTTTTTTTAGATTGGTATTGGTATTTGATTATTGCATTATTGGCTTGGATAAAACCTGCAATGACATTTTTCAAACAGGTCTAATGAAACGCCTCTGGCTCAAACAGCCCCACATTCGTGGGGTTTTTTGTTTGTGGTGTGATTGGTAGATTTGGATATGGAGAATAATGTAGAGTTAATATTTAGAAAAGCAAAAGAGGCTGATATACCATGTATCGTAAAAATGTTAGAAGATGATGAACTTGGTTCAAAAAGAGAAGATTATAAAGTTCCATTACCAAAGAGTTACTATGATGCATTCCAAAATATTCTTCAAGATAAAAACCAAGAATTAATTATTCTTGAAAATGATAATAAAGATATAATTGGCACCCTCCAACTCACCTTTATACCATATTTGACATACCAAGGTGGTCTCAGGGTTCAAATCGAAGCAGTAAGAATTCACAAAAATTTTAGAGGTGTAGGTTTTGGAAAAAAGATATTCAAATGGGCAATTAATCGAAGTAGAGATAAGGGTGCTCATTTGGTTCAATTAACAACAGATAAGCAGAGACCTGATGCTATAGAGTTTTACAAGGTATTAGGATTCATAGATAGCCATATAGGAATGAAATTACATTTATAGTGATTACTAAATGCCCCGCACCAGCGGGTTTTTTTATAGACATTTAGGGCTCGTTTCTCACACATTGTAACGCTATTTTTTGATATTTAGGCTTGTGGGGTGTAATATTGTCTTAATCTACAATAATGAAAAGTACAACAAAACCCAGAGTCAAAATTTGCTGCATTAGAAGTAAAGCAGAAGCGCACACAGCTATTCAATATGGTGCATCAGCTTTAGGATTAGTTGGCAATATGCCAAGTGGTCCAGGTATTATACCAGATAACTTGATATTTGAAATAGCACAATTCGTACCTACACTAATTGACACCTTCCTACTAACGAGTAAAACGAATCCTAATGAAATCATTAAACACCAGCAAAGGGTAAAAACTAATACCATTCAGATTGTTGACAAACTTGCAAGCGGTACTTACGCAGATATTAGAATAGCCCTGCCGAACATTAAATTAGTTCAAGTAATTCATGTCATTGATGAAAAGAGTGTGGCAGAAGCAATAAAGATTTCAGAAGAGGTTGATTATCTCTTATTGGATAGTGGAAATCCAAATGCAAAGATAAAGGAATTAGGCGGTACAGGGAGGGGACACAATTGGGAATTAAGCAGGGCAATAAGAAAAGCAATAAATATCCCTATATTTTTAGCAGGGGGATTAAATCCTGAAAATGTGAAACAAGCCATAGAGAAAGTGCAACCATTTGGATTGGACTTATGTACTGGTGTGAGAACAAATGATAAATTAGATGTAGTTAAACTTGAAAATTTCTTTAATTCTATAGAGGAATGTTAAATAGCCCCGCCCAGTAGCGGGGTTTTTTGTTTATGAACGATATAATTATAATCTATCTTCATGCCCTTAAATAATGATATATATATGAGAAAAGATAATTTTAGAAATATTGCCATTATTGCTCACGTTGATCATGGAAAAACAACTCTCGTTAATGGTATGTTAATACAAAGTGGTACTTTTCTCGCTCATCAAGAAATAGAAGACCGCATCATGGATTCAATGGATCTTGAGAAAGAGCGGGGTATTACTATAGCAGCAAAGAATACTGCTATACAATACAAGGATATAAAAATAAATATCCTTGATACTCCTGGTCATGCTGATTTTGGTGGCGAAGTAGAAAGAAGTCTAAATCTTGTAGATGGGGCTTTACTACTTGTTGATTCCAGCGAGGGACCGCTTCCTCAAACTCGATTTGTACTAAAAAAAGCACTTAGTAATAACCTTCCTATCATTTTAGTGATAAATAAAATTGATCGGCAAGATGCTCGCATAGATGAAGTATTAAGTGAAGTGTATGATTTATTTATTGATTTAGATGCAAATGATACTCAAATAGAGTTTCCAATTATCTATACAAATGCCAAAGAAGGAATAGCAAAACATAAGCTAGAAGATCAATCAAGTAATCTAACACCTCTATTTGAAACCATTTTATCAAAAATTGAAGGGCCAATTGCAGATGATAAAAAAATTACACAGTTCCTTGTGACCAATCTTGATTATGATTCCTACGTTGGACAAGTAGCGATAGGAAGGTTGAATCATGGTAAACTAGAAATGAATACGCATTATTCTCTGTGCGGCAAAGATACAACTTCAAATAACCATAAATTTTCGGCACTTTATACTTTTAAAGGATTAAAAAGAATTCAAGTAGCTTCTTTAGAAGCAGGTGATATTATTGCCGTTTCAGGTCTAGATAATATAACAATTGGTGATACGATTTCTGCAAATGATGATCCAAAGCCATTACCGCGCATAATAATTGATGAGCCTACCGTTTCAATGTTTTTTTATGTTAATAATAGTCCATTTTCTGGAAAAGAAGGTAAGTATCTAACAACTCGCCATATAAATGAACGATTACAGAAAGAGATATTATGGAATGTATCACTGCAGGTTTTAAATACTGATAGAACGGATGTATTCGAAGTACGAGGCAGAGGCGAATTACAGATGGCTATCTTGATTGAGACCATGCGCCGAGAAGGATATGAATTTATGGTTTCAAAACCGCGCGTAATTACACATGAAGAAAACGGAAAATTGATGGAGCCCATGGAAAAAGTGTTTATTGATATTCCTGAAGATAAAGTAGGGGTAGTTACAGATAAGTTATCTTTGAGAAAAGGAAGAATGACGAATCTGGAAAACCATGGCCATGGCCGGGTATCTTTGGAATTTATGATTCCATCTAGGGGGTTAATTGGTTTCAGAAGCCAGTTTTTAACTGATACTCAGGGTGCGGGTATTATGAACAAACTTTTTGATGGATATGCGCCCTGGTTTGGTAGAATTCCACAAAGAAATAGTGGGGCTATCGTAGCAGATAGAAATGGTAAGGTTACTAATTATGCCTGTATTGGGATGGTTGATCGTGGAGAGCTTTTTGTAAATGTAGGTACAGAAGTCTACAATGGGATGATAATTGGGGAACGAAATCGTTCAGAAGATCTAACAGTAAATATCACTCGTGAAAAAAAATTAACAAATATGCGAAGCGCTACTTCAGATGCGACTGTAACGCTACGTCCACCAAGACAACTTTCTCTAGATCAATCCATTGAATTTATTGCAGAAGATGAATTATTAGAAGTTACCCCTCAATCGATTCGTCTTCGAAAAATGGAATTAGATCAGGTAAAAAGACTATCTTTACGGAAAAAAGAATGATATTCATCAGGCTCATAACCTAATCGGATAGTTTTTTATATTAATCGGGGTTTGTAATTGTGGTATTAGAATATTTCGACCATTATGAAAATATCTAACATAATTTTTTCTGTTTTAATGCTTTCAACACCCCTTTTTCCAATTACAGGATATGTTCGTTTAAATGAGGCTTCATTTTGTATGGATAACTGTTCCATATATTATCTTGAGAATGAGAATGGTGAATTTTTAACCAACGTAACCCAATTGGACAGCATTGAGATGTTAAATGACTATATCAACAGATTTGTCCATATTGTAGGTGATACTGTAGAGTGCGTTGTGTGTGAAGCGATTAATGTAACCTCAATTGAAATTTCGGATGACTGTCAATGGCCGGTATCTTGTTTTGCTGACCCTTGTTCAGTAAGTGAATGCACATCTTACCCTGATGCAGAATGTGTAGCAAATTATTGCGGAGGCTGTTGGGCAGATTATTATTTTAATGGTGAACTAATAAATTGTGATTTATCAATTGATTGTGTTGACCTTACCGGAATTGATTTTGGACTGTGTACCATGGTACTTGGTATAGGATGGGTAAACGGTAATTGTGAAACCATTTCAGGTTGTAACTGGATAGCGGATAGCGTGGTTTATACCAATGCATTTTTTAATTCAATGGATGACTGTATCGAAGCTTGTTTTTCTGCATCTAATGATGAGATCAATCAATTACCCCATGCCTTTAATTTGTATAATAATTATCCTAATCCATTCAACCCTGTCACTACTTTTCGTTACGATATACTTGAAAATGGTCATGTCAATATTACCATTTACAACATACTGGGTAGAAAAGTAAAAACCCTTATGAACCAAACCCAAGATGCTGGTTATAGGTCAGTTATCTGGGATGCCACCAATGACTATGGTAAACCAGTCAGTGCTGGTATTTACTTATATCAAATACAGGCTGGTGAGTACATTAGCACTAAGAAGATGGTGCTGTTGAAATAACATCAAGCCCCGCAGTAGCGGTTTTTTTGTTTGTAGATATTTATGACTTGCAGTTATTGAAAGACACAACTACACACATTGTTTTGCTATTTTTTGATATTTAAGCTGGCGCGGGGTGTAATATTGTCTTAATGAAGCGCTTTCTACCACTATTTATCCTCACTGGCTTAGTGTTTGTATAGGACATTAAATTTGAATTAAATGGTGGACAAAAAATAACGTGCTAAGTTTTGAAAGGATAATAATATGAATAACAGAAAAACTGGTTTTATTTTAATCCTAATATGCTCCATGGCGCTGGGGTTATTATATCCACAAAATCAGGGAAAAAAACGGAAAACTAAAGATTCGCAAATTGAAGGTGAAGTAGTTGACCTTACCTGTTACACTTCACGCGGATTAAGTGGTGCAGGGCATAAGTCTTGTGCCACACGCTGCCTCACTAGGGGCGCACCTGCTGGACTTGTAGATCAGGATGGGAATATATTTGTGATTATTGCACCCAGCCCGGGTTACGCGTCCTACGCTGCCCAAACCATTCGATTGAGCGGCAGTGTGGAAGACGGCAGAATCAGCCCGAATAAAATGGAAGCAATGACCGGAAAAAACTGGGCAGAAGTGACTTTACAGGGGGGCTCTCCCAAGCCTGAATAACAGTTTGTTGGTTTAATTGCCAATTATGAATTAAGTAACTTTTTACATAGTTTTAATTAGTGGATAATTATGGTAGACAGTTATGCTGATATCTGGTTAATAAAGATTGACTTATCATTTTTTTATTAAGCGATGAACCACCAGTTCCCCACTTTCGTTTCCGATTTCGCTTTTGGTGGGCTAATACACTACCCTATTAATAAAGTCAATGATCACTGAACTATTTAAAAGATTTTCAATTGATCGGGAACGTGGTTTTCTGCCCAACCCCGATCCTCTTCTGGCACTTCAACCACAGTTCAAGGTGTGGGATGAACTTGGTACGGATATGCCGTCCCTTATTGCCAAAGGCGATTTTCGCTCAGCTGTGGAAAATCTTCCCTTGATCCACGCAAATAAACTTAAAGATAACTCTGAGGTAGACAGGGCTATGCTATTGTTATCCATGTTTGCCAATGCCTACATCAGTTGTGGCCCAGACCAAGTGAGAAAAATCCCCTTGGTTCTTGCTGTCCCTTTATCTGAAGTGGCGGCAAGGTCCGGACGTCCACCTATTTCGAGCCATGCCTCAATCGTATTAAACAACTGGCGTCGCATAAATCCGAAAGATCCCATTGAGTTGGAAAATCTCAGAACTATTCAGAACTTTTTAGGCGGGGAAGATGAAGACTGGTTTTTCCTTACAACAGTTGCGATTGAATCCCTAGGTGCGCCTGCTATTTCAGCTATTCTTAAGGGATTGGAAGCTGCTGCATCATCTGATAATAAAAATTTTGTCGATTCTTTGGAAAGGATCGGGAAATCTATAAACAATTGTACCAACGTTCTGGACCGTATACCGGAAAAGTGTGATCCTCATATCTTTTATTCTCATATTCGCCCTTTCCTCGCGGGATGGCCCGAGGAAGGGATTATTTATGAAGGTGTGAGTGATGAACCAAAAGTTTATATTGGTGGAAGTGCAGCGCAAAGTTCACTTTTGCAGTCTATCGATGCAGCAATGGGAATTTTTCATCCTCATTCTGATTCAGGTCCTTTTCTAAAAAAGATGAGAAAATACATGCCACTCGCCCATCGTAAATTCATTGAATACCTTGAAACTCAACTTACCTTGAAAAATTATGTTGAGCAAAATGAAAGCAGTGAGTTGAATGATGCGCTCAACAGGTGTATCAACACGCTGGATGGATTTAGAAAGAAACATATGCAAATTGTTGTCCAATATATTCTTGATCAAGGCAAAAATGGAGAAAATGTAATAGGAACGGGTGGTACAGACTATGTATCCTTTCTATCTCGAACTAGAGCTGAAACTTCGGAGAACTTAATTTCATGAACTCGTTTGAAGGTAATTGCTGCCCTTTATAAAAGATTTCTTTTTCAGGAACAATGATAATTAATCAAGCCCTGCTCAGTAGCGGGGTTTTTTGGTTATGGACATTTAGGACTGGCGTGGCGTAAAATTGGTTATATGAAGCGATGTACCTATATATTTTCGGTATTAATAGTTTGTTTTCTAGATAACCTGTATACCCAATCTTTATCTGATAATTTTAGTATGCCAATGTGGAGTTATAATAAACCGCATCCTTACCCAAACGATGACTGGTATAATTTATTCGAACCGATAAAACTGAATAAGAAATACAAAAATGTTAAATCAATTTCTGTTTCTGAAGGGGGTAAATCAATTAAATATCACTATGATTATAAAGGAAATTTGAAAACGATAGAAAAAATAAACTGGGAAAGAGTAGAGTATACTATAAGTTTAAAATATGATATTAATAATCGCATTATATCCGCATTTATGTCTGGTTATATAAATGAAAGGAACGAGTATACTTACAATGATAAAGGCTTGCTTATTAGAAATGATACTTTCTTTTATGATGATAATCACAATAGTGAAAATCAATATTTATCGCATACATTTGAATATGACTCTAAAGGCAGAATAATTAAAATACTTCAATATGATAAGAAGCTTGGTTCATCAACATCCCCTATAGAAACAGAATTAATTCTTTATTGGACATTTGCTTATGATAATCTTGGAAGTGAATATTCAAGAATGATGGAACAGCGGTATAATGCAATAAATGATGAATGGCAACAAACGTTCATCTACAGCCATAAAAATTGGGATAACCCTCAAAAATACCAAACTTTTGAAGATGGCGATCTTGTAAAAGATAACAAAGTTATTAAATCAATTTATCTATTTGATTATAATAGGGATGGTAATTATTTAGGCTATGAATATAAACTATGGGGTAAGGTAGAGAAATCATTGAAATATAACTATGATACGAATGGATTATTAATATCTTCGGAAAAATACGTGTGGAATCCAAACTGGGGTGGAAAATTGGAGAAAAAGAATGAATACAAATTTGAGTTCATTTTCTGGTAATATTTTTTAGCGGTTCCTACCATGGTACTATATTCTATAATTTGTTGTAAACAAATTGGAAAAGAAAAAAAGGAGTTCTGAAGTGCCATTAAATAAAATTAATTTAAATGAAAAATTTTCAAAATTCTCGAAATATTGGTCTCCGCGAATAATCGCAGAAATGAATGACTATCAGTTTAAGCTTGTAAAAATTAAAGGTGAGTTTATTTGGCACGACCATAAAGATACAGATGAAGTCTTTATAGTGATTGATGGCAATATGAGCATTGAGTTTCGAGATGGTATAGTAGAATTATCTGAGGGAGAAATCCATGTTGTTCCGAAAGGCGTTACACATAAGACTTATGCAGAAAATGAATGTAAAGTAATGCTAGTTGAGCCAATGGGTGTCATAAATACTGGTGAAGCAGGCGGTGAGCTCACTGCCCCCAATGATATTTGGGTATAAGTTAATATTCTGGAAGGCCACTAATAGTTATGGCAAGCCATCACGCCACATTGAACCACAACGGCTCTTATTGAATTCTCTTACTATCCATTTGCATCATTAAGTATTAATTAAAGTAAAATGAGTAAGAAAATAAACTTAGACGATATCGAAATTAAAAGAGATGTACTTGTGTTTGTTGGTGGAGTAGAAACATGCATGCCTACCGTACCAGATTTCAAAGATTCAGACTGGTATAAAATCCTTCAAGACATTGACAAACCGAAGCTCAAGTACTCACATCAGAAAGAAGATGCCAAGCTGATGACACCATATCACATGGAGATGAAACTTGAAAATGTATTTTGCGGATACGATAGTCCTTTCATCCTGGAACAGCTACTTAAGTATTGGACTGAACAGCGGGATAAATTGGTAAAACAGATGGAAGACCAGAACATTGGCGCAACTACTTTAATTGGTATTGATAAGGCAAATAAAATTCTGGAGTATGAACGTGCTTGTTGGATAGCAATAAATAAGTATCTGCAAAATAAAAACGTATTTGAGGTGTTGTGTGAAAAGCAAGACCCACCATATCCTTTGTCTAATAAAAATTTTCTACATCTAGCAGACTTACCCCAAGAAGCAAGAGAGTTTGAGCTGCACTATGGATTAGATGTGCTCAGGCAGTACTGCGGGGATATTCTAGATCGTACTTATCATGATCGAATATCAATCAGTGATAATGCAGTAGCGGCAATGCTAAATGACAAGGGTATTGATATTGATGGAAAATCTCCAACCACTCAATGGAAGGATATGGCCCTTGTGTTTACTGAGACAAACCACATTGAGTTCACTTATGATGATAAGATGGAAATAATCATTCCATCACAGAAAACTGGACTAAAAACTGCGGAAGGAAAATACAATGAAGAGTATAACTCTCTTTTAAAATTTGCAATTGCAAAAGGTACAATCACAAAAAGTATTTGCAGGCGAATACATCAGATATTTATAACACAGAAAAATGTATCTAACCTAAGAACATGGCTCAGGGAACTTACTGGGCGAAATGATAATCCTATTACATACAGTAAAGCGACTGGCTGGGTCTGCCAGTTCAGTATTAATCAAAATGTACATAAAATCAGTACAGATGGAAATTTAATCCTTGTATAGAAGTCGATTAAGACAACATTTTTTCTACTAAGGCTTTATCAATCGACTGGCCTGATGGATCCGCCTTTAATACATCACCAATTATTTTTAACTGCTTTTCTCCTCGTTGATACACCTCCGCATACGGAATTTGATGGAAAGATACCATTGAATATCTTGGTATAAACTGACCGGGAAACATTAGCTCTAGTTTTAATTCCACATTTCTTCTTTTTTTGTATTCCGGATCATTCACATGGTCACGCATTTCCAGGTAATTCTCAATGGCCATATCTGCAATGGCGTGCCCATTTTCTACCTGTGAGGATGAAAAAGCATTAAAAATTTTTCCCCAGTTATTTTCATTTTGATCCATCAGTTTTGCTAGAGCAGAACAGTCCTGGAATGATGCATTCATTCCCTGACCAAAAAAAGGGACCACTGCATGTGCGGCATCACCAATTAGCAATGCCTTATCCCCGAAATGCCATGGTTTGCAATACACCGAAGCAAGATCACCTGTCGGGTTTTTTTGAAAGTCTTCCACAAGGTTGGGCATCAGTTTAATCGCATCAGGAAATTGCGATTGAAATAGTTCTAAGATGTCTTTTTCGGTTTTTACAGTTTCAAAACTGGTTTTACCTATAATTGGAAAAAATAATGTACATGTGAAGGAACAATCATTATTGGGCAGTGCAATAAGCATGTGATTACCCCTGGGCCAGATGTGCAAGGCATTCGGTTCAATTTGAAATTCTCCCGATTTCATAGGTGGTATTGTTAATTCTTTATAGCCATGTCCCAGTGGCTTTTTCACATATTGTATATCTGCTTTTTCTACAATTGATTTTCTTAAAATTGACGCAGATCCATCACAACCGATGACCCTGTTGAAAGACCATTCGATTTCTTCTAATGAATCAAACAATTGAAATAATAATTTGTTTTGTTCTAAATCAGCTGATAATAACTGATGATTAAATCGAATAGTGACATTTCCCGTTTTTTCAGCCAAAGTCATCAGTTCCATGTTTAGGTGGGCCCGGGAAACAGAAAAGATCACTTCATTTTCTTTTTGTCCATAGGGTTGCAAGTGAGTGCCTCCGTTCAAGCCATGGATCATGCGTCCCTTCATGGGAATGGTATTGGGTTTTATTTTATCGTATAGACCAACTTCTTTGAGCGCACGATTACCGCGAATTGATAGCGCCAGGTTAATAGACCGCCCTGCTGAAATGGATTCCTTCCTCATATCAGGACGGCGTTCAAAAATTTCAACGGAATAACCTCGTTGTGCCAGATAGGTTGCCAGGAGAGGCCCGGTCAAACCAGCACCAATCAACGTGAACTTTTCTTTATTCACTAAGACTTTGTTCTAACAGTTCAACAAAGTCATACACTTCAGTATAACGGTTGAATAATGGATGGGGTGCAACACGAATTACATCTGGCTTTCTCCAATCGCATACCACCCCTTTTCTTGATATTTTTTCAAAAGTATTTTTTCCTTCAGGCGCTACTAGTGATAATTGACATCCGCGTTCTTCTGGTTTTGCTGGCGTTATAATTGCTACGGCTGGTAGGTTTTCTGCAATTAGATATTCTAGGAAACCAGTCAGTTTTTCACTTTTAAGTCGGATAGCAGCCATTCCGGCTTCATCAAATATTTCCATAGCAGCCAGTAATGGTGCCATTCCCATTACAGGCGCATTGCTTACCTGCCACCCCTCTGCTGTTTGAATTGGATCAAAATCTGGGTCCATTTCAAAGCGAGTATTTTTATTATGACCCCACCAACCGGAAAGTCTTGGACCTGTCCAATCATGATGCCTTTTGTTAATAAAGATACCTCCAGGGGAACCAGGGCCAGCGCATAAATATTTATATGAACACCACGCCGCGAAATCCACATCCCAATTGTGGAGATTCAATTCCAGGTTGCCAGTCCCATGGGCCAGATCAAAACCAACGAAGGCACCTGCTTTATGTCCAGCCTTTGTAATTGATTGCATATCAAAGGCCTGTCCTGTATAATAGTTCACTCCGCCCAAAATCACTGTAGCTAATTCTTCATTAATATCCCTTACTGCAGCTAGAATATCTTTTGTTCTGAGTGTTGTTTCACCTTCCCTTGGACTAAGTTCAATTAACGTATCTTTCGGGTCTAAACCATGGAATTTTATTTGGGATTTAATTGCATATTGGTCCGATGGGAATGTTCCTTGCTCAATGATAATTTTTTTTCTGGTTTCATTTGGTTGGTAAAATGATACCAATAGTAGGTGGATATTTACTGTCAGAGCATTCATAACCACCACCTCTGATGGTTGCGCCCCCACCAGCCTGGCAGTGTTTTCTATAAGCCTTTCATGGAAATTTTCCCAGTGGCCGTGCTGACCAAGCAATCCTTTTCTTTCCCAAACATTCAATTCCTTTTCAACATATTTTCGAACTGATTTAGGCTGGATCCCAAGAGAATTACCGGAAAAATAAATCACATTTTCTTTATCATCGTTTTTCGGATAATAAAATTTATCTCGAAAGAAACCCAGTGGATCATCCTGATCCATAGTTTTTGCGCAGGATCTAGAATTTTCGAAGGTCATGAAAAATGGTTACTAGATAACCCCAGCCAGTCCAAAGCATTTTGAAAAAATAATTTGTCTTTTTGTTCATTATTGTAATCCATGGATTCGATCAATTTTCCTGGTTTTAGTTCCCCAAGGGGAAATGGATAATCGGTTCCTAGGGCAATTTTTTCTACTCCTATTTTTTTAATTAAAAAATCTAATGCATCCGCATCATGAACCAATGAATCCACCCAAAACTTTCCAAGGTAGTTTTGTGGATCAACTTGATTATCAATAGCACAAAGATCGGGGCGGACATCATAGCCTTGTTGTATTCGCCCTGCAGTAGCTGGGAAGGATCCCCCGCCATGGGCAAAAGCGACCCTCAGGTTTGGTAACCGCTCAAATATACCGCCAAAGATCATAGAACAAATTGCCCTGCTAGTTTCTGCGGGCATCCCTACCAGCCAAGGCAGCCAGTATTTTTCCATTTCTTCTTTTCCCATTATGTCCCAAGGATGAATAAAAATAGCAGTGCCAAGATCCGCTGCCGCTTCAAAAACAGCGAAAAGAGACTCATCACTCAAGTTTACACCGTTAATATTTGACCCGATTTGAACACCAACCATCCCCAATTCGTGGATACAGCGCTGTAACTCCATTTTTGCTTTTTCCGGATCTTGCAGTGGAATAGTACATAGCCCAACAAATCGCTTGGGAAACTCAGCAACTATAGCAGCAATATGATTATTTAGAATCTTAGAAACGTCCAATGCATCATCTGGTTTTGCCCAGTAATTGAACATAACTGGTACGGTCGAAAGGACCTGTACATCCACCTCATGATCATCACATTCATTCATACGAATATCTGGATCCCAGCAATTTGATTCCACTTCCCGGAAGAAATGTTCATCCTTCATCATGCGTGCACAACCCGTCTTATGGTGATCAAGGTTTATCCAACCGCCGTAGCCGTATTTTTCTTTCAAATTCGGCCATTCCTTTGGCAGAATATGGGTATGAATATCTATTTTCAAATTTTGTTACTAATTAGGAGATTGTTGCACGGCACAGCAATTGTCGCAGGTTCTTGCCTCTATATTATTCCAGTAATTTTCGAATAGAGGTGGAAGTTGGGAAACGATATCTTCCAGATCCAATGTGACTTCATGAAGTAAAGCATCGCATTCGTCACAGTACCACTGAAAGGCGTCTAGGGCCCCTTCTTCCCTCAGGTATTCGACCACGAGCCCGATTGTATTTTCAAACCGTTGTGGGGAATGGGGTATGTTTTTTGGTAGTAAAAAAATTTCATCTTCCTTGATAGTGATATCGACCCTTTTCTGATCATCAATGATCTTTAATAGCATGTCACCTTCAATCTGATAAAAAAATTCTTCAACCGGATCCACGTGGTAATCTTTTCGGGAATTTGGTCCACCAACAACCATGATCATAAAATCAGTTCCATTATATACCACTTTGTTTCCCACTGGCGGCTTGAGTAAATGACGATTCTCATCGATCCACCTTTTAAAGTTTAATGGGAGCGTCACAGACATGAATTCCTCCTAATCTATAGTTGCTATACATTTTAGCTCAATTGCAATAGGTGTTGGCAATGACTTGACCCCAACAGTGGTTCGACAGGGTTGATTATCCGTAAAATAATCCGCATAAATACGGTTATACGTATTAAAATCTCTTTCCATATCCGTTAGAAATACAGTTATATCCACAAGATTATTCCAATTGCTTCCTGATTCTTCAAGGATGATTCGAATATTATTAAATACGGCATGACATTGGGCCTCAATATCATGTGAAAAAACATTTCCATCTTTATCAAACTGTACACCCGGAATATCTTTAGAATTTGGTTTTCTTGGTCCTACTCCAGATAGAAAAAGTAGATTTCCTGCTTTGCGGGCATGGGGGTAAGATCCAACCGGTTTGGGTGCTTTATCAGATATAAATTTCATGCAATTTTATGCTGTACTAGTACATACATTTTTCTGTTCAGTGAAAAATCTCAATGCTTCTGATCCACCTTCTCTACCCAGGCCAGATTGCTTCATACCGCCAAATGGAGTACGTAAATCCCTTACCAACCAGCAATTCACCCAAATCACGCCTGCTTCAACCTGATTTGATACCCGAATTGCTTTTTCTTTATCTTCTGTCCATATTGTTGCAGATAGACCATAATCAGATTCATTTGCTATTTGAATGGCATCCTCTTCATTATCAAAAGGAATTAAAGTTACAACCGGTCCAAATATTTCTTCTTGATTGGTTTTAGCATTATTATTCAAACCTTCAATTATAGTTGGTTCGATAAACCACCCCTTTTTACAGCGTCCACTCAATATTATTTCTTTACCGCCAAAAAGAATTTTGCCGCCTTCTTTTTCCGCTAATTTGATATAGTTTATTATTTTATTAAAATGGTTCTTGGATGAAATCGCACCTAGGTTTGATTCATGATCTTGTGGGTCTCCCACAATTAACTTATTAACCTTTCCAATAAAGTCTTTTTTAAATTGTGTAAAAATTTCTTTTTGAATTAAAATGCGTGAGCTAGAGAGACAGATCTGCCCTTGATTAGAAAATGAAGACTGAACAACGGTTTCCAACATTTTATTATAATTACAGTCAGTGAAAATTATGGCGGGATTCTTACCACCCATTTCTAAGGATAGTTTTTTAAAAGAAGCAGCTGTTTTCTGAGAAATTATTTTTCCCGTAGCGGTGCCACCAGTAAAAGAAATTGCCTGCACTCCTTTATGATTAATTAAAGCGTCACCAGTAGTAATTCCTTGTCCATGAATAATATTTAAAACTCCTGCTGGAAGGTTAGCATCCACACATATTTCCCCAAGTTTATAGGCAGTATATGGTGTGATTTCTGAAGGTTTTGCCAATACGGTATTACCGGCCATTAGAGCTGGTGCTATTTTCCATGTAAATAAATATAAAGGTAGATTCCAAGGTGAAATGCAACCCACAACTCCTAGTGGTGCATGAACCACCTTGTTTTCAAATTGATCACTATTAAGTTCTGAATCGAATTTGAATGTTGGACCATATTCCCCAAAAAATCGGAAATTAGCGATTGCCCTCGGTATATCAATGGACTGCGCTAACGTGACTGGTTTTCCAGTGTCCCTAGATTCATAATTCGCAAAATCGTCTAGTTGATGTTCTAATAATTCAGCGATTTTATGTAGATATTGTGATCGATCAGTAACGGTTAATTCAGACCATCCACGGAAAGCTGCATTTGCAGCTTGAAATGCAACGTCAATATCAGTTGAACTGGAATTAGGTACTTTAGAATATACTTGTCCTGTAGCCGGTTCAAATACATCTAAATATTCTTCAGATTTTGGTTGCATGAACCTGCCATTGATAAAATTAGTTAATTGCTCCATTAATTTCCTTGTATATGATAAAAGAAACCCAAGTTATTTTCCACTTCCTTCGGTAATCTTGGCAAAGCCGAGCGGGGGATCAAGAATGTAGTTAGTTCACTGAAGTCTCTAAAAATGCGGTGTTTCTCTGCTGTTTTATTGAGGTATTCCGAACCGGTAGAACCGCCAGTACCAATTTTGCGGCCTATCATTCTAGAAACCATAAGTGCATGACGATATCTCCATGTCGTGAATAGTTCATCCACGTCTACCAGTTTAGTTAATAAATGATATGGATTATAAAGAATGGGTTGATCACGGTATAATAATATTAGCAAAGCTGCCTTGGTTGCTTTGTGAGAAAGGCGCCATTTTCCTTCTTGTACCAATTTGTTATGTTCTTTTTCACTTAACACCACGCCAAATGATGCTTCAGTATTTTCGTATTCCATGAGGTGTTTTTCTTTTTCAGTTTTGGAAAGTTTTTTATTTGTTTTTATAACCTGCCTATCATCAGCTAGCATGCCTGCGACGGCCTGCTCATATTCATTCCAGAAAGAAGTTACACCCCAATTAAGGAAAGGTGTTCGCTCCAGCCATTTTTCCACAACATTAAAAAGAGATGGAGTTGATTCAGATGCTAATACTTTGGCTTGTTCTGGTTCTTTAAGATGCGCGTGGTAATCCGTACCTCTATAAGAGTAACGATCTTCTTTATTTAACCCGAGTTTATTCTCGATCAGTCGAAACTGGACGCTCTGAAATCCAGAGGCAGGTATTAGAAAATCCCTGAAATCCAAAAAATCCATGGGTGTCATTGTTTCCAGAACATGAATTTGGTCTATCAAAACTTTTTGGATTTCAATAACCCGATCCAGGCGAGATACAGCTGTGCCGATACGGGATTCTTGAATATCTTCTTTACTGAAAATCTCAAGAACTGAATCCAGTTCAAAAAGGATTTGTTTAAACCATAATTCATATATTTGGTGAATGATAATAAACAGCATCTCATCGTGGGCAGGTTTACCATACTCTTTACTAATCAAATGTTGACTTTTCAGGATTTTTTCTAGACCTAAATAATCCTGATAGTATTGAGGTGGGCGGGTTTTTTCTTTGCTCATTATATCTCCTCAAATTTAAATAAAAACGGTCGCGAAGGAGCAGCATCTAACTGCATTGCTGGAATTTCAATTACCATAAAATATGATCCATCATCAAGAGAATCTGGAATGAAAGCGAATTCAGTAATTGTTTTTTTGAAGGGTGGTTTGACCTCAAAATAACGATGATGATTACCGAGCATACCGTTATCATTCGTACGGTCGATGGAGGGGAGGTCAACTACTAAATGTTTTACCCCCAGATCGTTTAGAAAGGTGATTGCATTCGTAGTAAAAAAGGCTGTATTTGATGCTTTATATTTTTGAGTCAATTTTTCTTTTGTATTTGGCAGAGTCCGTATCGCCAAACCTTCACGTGAATGAGGCAATTTTTCTTCAAGATCCTTTTTGGTAATAACCATATCGTTATCATTGACATTACCGTGGTAGGATTCTTCAGTTTCAGACCAATTTGTAGGTGTAACGGAAATTAATTCAGAATGGACGAATCCAGGCGATAATACATCATTTATATAAATATCCTTTTCCAAAATATGACCCGCACATTCAGTGTGTGTCCCTGTACAATGAATATTTTGATTAATAATCATTACATTGCAACCTTTATTGTTTTTTACCTCGCCAATAAAATTGTGCTGTTGAAATGGCACCGCTTTCCCAAGGGATGCGTCGTAGAAATTTGGCTGGCTACCGCGGTAATCATAAGGAATCGCCAGACAAACGGTTGATGTTAGATCAATTTGATAGGTTTTATGATCTTTACTAATAGATAATTCCATTGAAAGAAAGGCAGTCTTTTCGAGTGAAAATAGGACAAATGTTATTAATTACAATGAAAAATCACTTTTAAAATTACCCTTATGACTTAATATTACATTCAAAACATTATAGTAAAAATCATTGAATCAACCAATCCAGATAATGGTGTTTAAGATTAAGAAATATTACCAATTATCCATTACCAAAATAGACCACGCATAAACATAAAATAATTATCAGATATTCATCGGTTTTTTACTTTACCGCTTGCGCAGTATTTATACCCCGCTTATTTTTTACCTACCTATAGGATTAAAATTTGATAAAAATATAGAATTTAAATCCTGGAGGTTGGCAAGTGAACAAGTGAATGGCTCCGGGTTGGCGTTCGGGGCCTTTCTTTTTCAGGAATAAATTCATTATTATTGATTTATGCTGAGCTGTTGCGGCTTATTTTCTGAATCCTTAATATCAATCAAACTTACGTTTTTTGACAATGGGGGCGACCGGTTTCGACGGAGCATGATAATGATAGAATTGCATGCAGAGGTTCCGGGATCCTCTTAAATATCCCCGGACTATCAATAAATGCCGATTACGGCTACATGGCTGCAGCTTAATTAGCTCTGCCCGCTCTGGATTGAATTTGTCTATGGTTTGATCTAAGAGCGTCATAAACATGGACTGGTCCCTGCGATTGCTTACAGCAAAGGGATAAGATACTTGGTAAGCTGGTTGACGGACTCAGCGTTATCTGGTGAGATTGTCAATAAGATAAAATCAGATAACTAAGCGTGTAGACGTTTTATTAGCATCTGCCTCGGACGGGAGTTCGAATCTCCCCGCCTCCACCATAATTTTTACATGCGTTCTGGAGTTCTTATACCAAGGATGCCCAAACCATTATACAATACTATTTTTACGGCAGTGATAAGGTTAAGGCGAGCTGTGGAAATATTATTGTCATCTGTAATTACCCGGCACTTGGCATAGAACTTGTGAAACTCAGCGGACATATGATGTAGGTAGTTTGCGATTCCCTGTGGTTCCAGATTTTCCAGTGCTGTAGCCATAACTTCTGGAAATTCAACCAGGGATTTTATTAAAGATATGGCTGCGTCATCTGATAGAAGAGCACGATCAAATTCACCCGTAACGGCCAGATCTTTTTCTGCCGCACGTTTAATAATGTTGCAGATCCGAGCATGTGCATACTGAAGGTAATATACAGGATTTTTTTCTGACTGGTCCGTTGCCAGATCAAGATCGAAATTCAAGTGACTGTTCATACTGCGCATAATAAAAAAGTAGCGCACCACATCGGGCCCCACTTGCTTGATCAATTCTTCTAATGTGACAAAGGTGGCTTTCCGCGTCGACATTTTTACTTTTTCGCCGCTTTTGAGTAGTGTAACAAACTGATGGATCAACACCCTGATCGGTGCAATATCGATATCCAATGCATCTAGGGCTGCCAAAACATCAGGGTACGTGTCTGCATGATCCGCTCCAAAAACGTCAATAATCAGGTCAAAATTATTATTGAGTTTTTCACGATGGTAAGCCGTATCAGGTAACCGATAGGTTGGTTCACCACTACTTTTATAATACACGCGATCTTTTTCTAGCCCTAAAGTAGTTCCCTTGAGCCATGTTGCTCCATCCGATTCGTATATAAGGCCCTTATTGCGCAGATCATCAACCAGGGCATCAATGGCACCTGTATTGTAATAAGTTTGTTCATTGGAAAAGACATCATGGTTAATACCTATGGTTTCGAGAGTTTTTTTAATATCTGCAAATATCAATTCTTCCGCGTAGTTACGAAATATTTTATCTTCTGGTGATAAACCATCACCATGCTGGTCAAGTATTTCTTTGGCAATGGTTTTAATATATTCACCCTCGTAACCATCTTCCGGGAAGTCACTTTCTTGACCAACTTGATCAAGGTAGCGTGCCGCGACTGATTGGCCCAGTATCCGCATTTGTCGGCCTGCATCATTATAATAATATTCGCGCGTTACGTCGTAGCGATGCCATTCTAGAATATTCGCGATTGCATCACCCAGCACTGCTTGCCGTCCATGACCAACTGTGAGCGGTCCCGTTGGATTAGCGCTAACAAATTCCACGTTCGCGTTTTTTCCTTTTCCAGTATCTGTCCTGCCGTATGTATCTGCAAATGCAATGATGTGGGTAACAGTTTCCTGGTAAAATGATTTTGCTACTCGAAAGTTGATGAACCCCGGTGGTGTAACTGAATGTTCAGAAATGATTTCTTTATCAATTGTCAATTCTGACTGGATCATCTCCGCAATTTTAAAAGGATTTTTCCGCAGCGTTTTGGCCAGCACCATGGCAATATTTGATGAAAAATCACCAAAGTCAGGATTTGCAGATTTTTCGACGAGCACATTTTCCTTGATTTCCAACCTTAACAAACCAGCATGAATTACTTCACTAATATATTTATTGATTTCAATCATTGTATTCTGTTAGCTGTGCATCTGCCCACAGCCTTTCCAACTGATAATATTCCCGTTCACTCGATTTAAAAATATGTACCACAACATCCACATAATCTAACAGGACCCAATTTAGTTGTTCATAACCTTCGATGCGCCATGGCTTACTATCTGTTCCTTTGTGAATACCATCGGTTATGGCTTTCACTTGGATATCCGTGGCCGCAGAGCAAATGACAAAATGGTCTGTTATGCTCGTTAGTTTGGCAACATGAATTACTAGTATATTTTCAGCTTTTTTATCTAGAGCGAGATGGGCGATTGATTCAGCGAGCTTCCCTGAACCAGAGGAATTTAATTTAATAGAGGCCAGTGGTTTTGGTCAGTTATCTAGATACATTTGTATAGATTTTATCGAACTAAAATCCATTCCAAGGATTAACGTCAAGTCTACGTTTAGGCTTTCATCCGGCTGGTGAATCACGCGCGGGTCTTCCGTAGGGTCTAGACCCAGCGTTTTTGCAACGTAATTTAGATCATCCAGGTTTTCATTTCTTAAAATCAACATGGTTTGTGTATAGTTGAAATTATCAGCGTTTTCTGAACGGACCACATCCACTTTATTATCACGCAATAAATCTGATACTTTTGAAGCCAGACCTGCAATTCCACAGCCGTTCAGGATCTCAACCTCGATATCCATAACTGGTTTTTGTTCATAGATTTCAACGGCCAGCCTTGGCTGTTCGGGAAGGGTAGGAAAGGTAACTTCAATAGGGACACCATGGTGTGTCTGCCGTGTGGTAAAGGAGAAAATAAATGCTACCAAAAGCAATGATAAAACAACAATAGCTGAATTTATTAATGACCCCTGCAAATCTTTATGGCCACCGCGTTTCGATTTCCCCTTTTTACTAAATAAGGCAGATTTTTTCCGAGGCATCTACAGCGGTAATTTAATTTGGAGTTAAACCTACTGACATCAGGGATAGGAATTAATTATGGGGTCCGTTCCATATAATAATTATTGTAAAACGGATAATGTTCCAATCTAGGACGGTTATAGCGATTATAGTAAGGACGATTACTCATATTAAATTCTATAAGTGTATTTTCCGATGGCCGATATTGAAGGTTCGCATCATATAAAAATTTGGTTTTGTTCAGGCCATAATTACCTGGACCCACCACACCTGTAGGCTGAACTAGACTGAAACTTGTACCCAGATGCAGATTGGGATTCAATTCATAGGTCATCATATTGGTATAAGCAGCTACATTCATTGCCTGGCCGCCAAGAGACATTGTAGACATTGAAAAACTATGATGCATATTGAAGCGGCTGGGGTCCAGAAAGGGAACGGTTTCTGATATAGTATTACCGGTTATCATTACACCCGCATTTTGATCTGGAATCTGGGATTTAAGCTGGCCCCAGAGACCCCCACCTAGAATACAAAAAATAATGATGCAGGTATATAGATTTCTCATTTTAATAATAAATTTGTTAATTCTTCTTTCTTATAGACACTCGAAATTTCGGTTGAATCAGTAATAACTTGCAATGTTGCAATTTGTTTAATTGCGGTTCTACGTTTCATGATTAGGAGGCTAATTTACGTAAGGTTCGATAATGCCCCCACCCAGGCAAATTTCACCATCGTATAAAACCACAGACTGACCAGGTGCCGCCGCAAAAACTGGTTCCTCAAAATAAATTATAGCTGAATCATCATTCACTGGTTCAATCTTGCAGGTCTTATCTTTTTGTCGGTAACGTATTTTTGCCGCCAGTTGTTTTCCCTCATCAGGTGCTGTCCCAGAGATCCAGTGTAATTGGCTTGCGGTAATAATATTACTATAGAGTAAGGGATGATCATTACCCTGACATACTATAAGAATATTTTTATCCATAATTTTTTCGATCACGTACCACGGTGAATTAGATTTGCCGTGGCCGCCGCCAATTCCTAAACCTTTTCTTTGGCCTATAGTGTAATACATGAGGCCGTCATGAGTTCCGACTTTTTTCCCCTCATTTGAAATGATATCCCCTGGTTGTTCTGGCAGATACCGTTCGAGAAACTTCCGAAAATTACGTTCACCAACGAAACAAATACCGGTACTATCCTTTTTCTCCGCTATGGGAAGTCCAGCTTTTTTGGCGAGTTGCCGCACTTCTTGTTTTTGTATTTTCCCGATTGGGAATGCACTTTTAGACAAAGGTTTTTTTGATAGCATATACAGGAAGTAACTCTGGTCTTTACTGCGGTCAGTACCTTTCAAAAGCTGAAACCCTGAAGGGGTTTCCTCAACATTCGCATAATGACCTGTTGCAATTTTACTTATGCCTAGCTGCAGAGCATAATCCAGAAATGCTTTAAATTTTATTTCACGGTTGCATAATACATCCGGATTAGGGGTCCTACCCGCTTTATACTCTGCGAGGAAATATGAAAAAACCTTGTCCCAGTATTCATGTGAAAAATTAATACTATGAAGTTGTAGGCCCAGAATCTCACATACATCTAATGCGTCATTGTAATCTTCGGCAGATGAACAAATTTCGCTATCATCATCTTCCCAGTTTTTCATGAAAATACATTCAACATCATAACCCTGCTTTTGCAGTAGCAAGGCAGCGACGGAACTATCAACCCCGCCGCTTAAACCAACGACTATTTTTTCACTCATCTGGCATTTCTACGTATATTAACAATTGCGCGAGTCATGGTTTCTACAAGTTGGTCAACTTCCGGACTGGTGTTATCATGCCCAGCGCTGATTCGGATAGTTTCCAGATTCTGTTTATCGCTAATGCCCATCGCCTTTAATACTGGCGATGGACTGATAGTTCCAGCTGAACAAGCCGAACCACTGGAAACAGCAATATCCTCATTGTCCAGGTGGATCAACAGCAAATCACTGGCAATCCCGGGGATTGTAAGATTGATTAATCCCGGCAGATGGTTATCTTCAAAACCATTATATATTATGTTTGGATGCTGTTCACTGAACTTCGTTTTGAATTGCGTCTCAAGTGCTCTCAAAGCGTGCCCAACATCGCTTAAGTTTTTGGTTACTATCTCTGCTGCGCAGCCTAAACCTGCGATCCCACCCACATTTTCTGTACCTGCTCGCAGACTTTTTTCCTGACTGCCGCCGATAATGAGAGGCTTCACTGCAATACCCTCTTTAACGTACAGGGCGCCAATACCTTTGGGCCCATAGAACTTATGTGCGGAAAAACTCATCATATCTACACCTAATTCCTGTACATCAATAGGTAATTTTCCCAATACTTGGACACCATCGGAGTGGAATAGGACGTCGTGTTTTTTCGCAACTTTGGCGATATCTTGTAAAGGCTCAACTGTACCAACTTCGTTATTGGCCAGCATTATGGTTATCAGTCCTGTATCATCCCTAATTGCTGAATCAATATCTTCCGGATTTACACAGCCATATTTATTAACCGGGACTATGGTATGCGTTATGGACAGGTGTTCCAATTGTCGCAACACAGCTAGAATTGCCGGATGTTCAATTGAACTGGTGATGACATGTTTCCTATTCCTGTAGATCATATTCCAAAGGACTTGATTATTCGCTTCACTCCCGCCACCAGTAAAAATGATTTCTTTGGGAGCGCAGTTTATGACAGTGGCGATCTGCTTTCTGGCTGTTTCGACTACGTGTTTTGCTTTTCTACCAGCTGCGTGTATACTTGAAGGATTACCATAAATATTTTGATTTAATTCATTGACTAATGATTGTACATCAGGATGGATAGGTGTTGTCGCACTATGATCGAAATAAAGCATGAAATTTGATTAATTGTGTTAAAAAGAATTAAAAAATTATTTTACTATGGCGGTGGCTTTACATATCATTCTTTATAGACGCATAGCGAACAGTATTCTGCAGATTGGAATAAAATGGCGGCTGCCGTTCTTCCAACAAGTTAACTGTTGCCTCTAGGTCATAATCATACCTGACAACATCCCATTCCACTGAATTTCCTACAGTAAGAAATGCAACCGCACCTTTCGGCGTTTCATCAAATGGCAATCCTGTTGCTCCTTGACAGTAAATGGTTAGATCTTCTTGGGTTTCGTGCCTTGGCGTATGTATGTGACCGTGCACAAAAATAAATTTTTCGATATTAGGGTATGAGTTTTTAACGTGATTCCGCCAGTTCATAATCTCCTGTATGGATGGCGGCTGGTCATCCCGTTGATACCAGGCATGGGTGAATTCTACCAATATATTGCCAATAATTTCCCGATGGGCCACGTGCATTTCTAGTGCAAAATCTACTCCTTCTTGTCCAAGTTGTTCGGCAGTCCATTCTTCGTTGGCAACGATCGATTGACAGATCGGATCATAGGGATCCATACCCTCAAGGGATGGTTGTTCTTGCTCCCAGAGTTTTTCAATTAGGTAACGATCATGGTTACCGCGAATAAATATACAATTATCCAAACCTTTAAGAATACTTAGGGTCTCCTTTGGAGCAGGGCCTAAAGCAAAACAATCTCCTAAGCAGACCAGTTGATTCACACCCTTTCTTTCCTTTATGATAGAGATCCCCTGCTCCAATGCGGCTAGGTTGGAATGTATATCTGTTAGGATAGCAAACGTTTTAGTACCCATAAGCGCAAAATATACTGCCATGGTATTCCTTTTAGCAAGATAATATGGTTTTGCTCATCATTTCTAAATCCCTTAAAATGGGAACCTGTATGGCAGTCAATCCTTTACTGATAGTTGGTTCCATTAGTTTGGATACAATCGAAACTATTTCTGATCGACGGGAGTCCATTCTAGGTGGTTCTGCGACTTATGCTACCGTTTCTGCTGGTAAATCGGCCGATGTACATTTGGTCGGGGTAATTGGCACAGATTTTCCTGCAGAATGGATGACAATATTTGAAGAATATTCGCAGGATTTATCCAACCTGGATCAAAAAGATGGACAAACGTTTAGTTGGGGTGGCCGCTATCCGGAAGATTGGGATGATCGCGAAACATTATTTACTGAATTAGGTGTCTTTACCAACTATAAACCGAAACTTACAGAAAAAAATAAAAATACCCCGATCCTATTTTTGGCTAACATTCATCCCGAATTACAATTATCTGTATTACAACAGAATTCAAAACGGGAATGCGTAATTATTGATACAATGAATTTGTGGATCAACACAGAACGGAAAAAATTAAAAGAGGTTATTGGTTATTGTGATGTTTTACTGCTTAATGAATTTGAAGCTGAGCAATTTACTCGTCGTAAGAATCATGACGATCAGGGCGCGGTTTTGCAGTCCCTTGGACCACAACAAGTGATTATAAAATGCGGAAGAAAAGGTGCTCGTTTGTACTCTGGTCACAGCATGGATACAATAGGAGTATTTCCGGTGAAAAACGTAGTGGATCCAACCGGGGCAGGTGATGCCTTTGGCGGTGGTTTGGCAGCTGCTTTGGCCCATGATGAGTCTATACAAGAAGCAATTATTAATGGTTCAGCACTAGCGAGTCTTTGTATCGAAGGGTTTGGCATTGAATCGCTGCATCGTGCATCCAATAATGAAATTGATCACCGTAAGGAATACCTACGCAACACCCTTAATTCTTGATAGGATTAGGATCTAATCCTAATTTCACTGGCTTTTTAATCAAAGTTTAGTCAAAAGGAAAAAATGTTAAATAAACAACGCATATGGATCGTTCACCTTTGGTTTGCGGCCGTAATATTTGTAGGCTGTGCAAGTCAAGAGTATACGTCAGCTAAATTGTACATTCAGCAACAGGAATGGAAGAAAGCAGAAGAGTTTCTCATAAAAGCGATTGATGTGGAGCCGGAGAATCCAGAAATACCTTACCAACTTGGGTATCATATCTATGCTTTGCAGAAAAAAGATTGGCAAAGAATGAACCAGTCTTTTGATAAGGCCCTGGCTATTGACCCAAATAAAAAAATATTAGAGCAAGGAAAAACAGTTAAGGAATTTGTTATTTTGGCCCGAACTCAATTTTGGGGTGAAATGTACAATAAAGGTGTTGCGGAGTTTAATGAATATCGCGCCGTGCCAATGGATCAAAAAGATGCGGCTTTAAAAAAGACCATTACTACCTTCGAAATTTCAGCCACTATAAAAACGGATGAGGCGCAAACATACACTATGTTATCTACTTGTAATCATTTAGCGGGTAATGCTGATGAATCAGAGAATTATATATTAAAAGCAATAGAACTTTCCCCCAATGATGCCAATGTTAATTTGACAGCAGGTCAGATATTTATGCAAAAACAAGAATTTGAAACGGCATTACCTTATGTGAAAAAAGCTGTTGAACTAGAACCGAGTAATACAAAATCTATTAGAAACTTGGCCCAAATATACTATGATATAGGGCAGTTGGAAGAATCGATCCAGACTTATGAAGTCGCAATTAATAAAGAAACGGACTCTGAAGTAAAAGCGGATCTGTATTTCAACCTAGGTATTCTATATAACAGGGTAGGTAATCTAGAAGAGGCTGAATACAATTTTACGAATTCCCTTGATGAAAACCCCGATGATATTGAAGCAATTATGGGTATGGCACAGGTTTTTGAAAATGCGGAAAAATGGCGCAAAGCAGAAAAATTCTTTCGGGAATTAATCGCAGTTGATCCGGATAATCCTGAACATTATCGAGGTATGTCGCGCGTATTGTTGCAACAGGGGGAACCTGATGAGTCGCTGCGCTATTTAGAAAAAGCGAAACGATTGGGTGGGTAGTAAAGAGTTATTAATAAATTAAATAAAAACCCCCCATTAATAGGGGAGTTTTTATTAGCCCAAGCGCTTACGCTTCTTCAAATATTCATTTAAAGCAAGATCCAGGTTATTGTCTGTAAATAAGGGCACATAATCGATTTTTTGTTCACGGCACCTTAAACGGAACGTATCTTGGTATGCTTGAACAGTTTTTTGGTAAACTTTTCGTATCTGCCACGGTTCAGTAGTTATCAGTTCCCCCGTTTCCATATCTTTGAACCGAGTGCGATCATTAAAATCAAATTTCAGTTCTTTTCTATCCATAATGTGAAATACAATCATTTCTTGTTTATTGTGTCTGAAATGTTTTAGACCACTGATAATTGTATCGGGCTCATCCAATAAATCTGATATAAGGATCACCAAGCCACGTTTCTTGATTCGTTCAGCCATCTCATGTAATACAATACCTACGTTCGTATCTTTACCAGAACCTACCTTATCTAAATGAGCTAAGATTGCATTGATTTGGCTGGGTTTTGACCGCGGTGGGAGAAATTTTTGGATCTTGTTATCAAAGAGAACAAGACCAACCCCATCTTGTTGGTTAAGCATCAGGTAAGATAAGGCAGCAGCAAGATAGTTACCGTATTCCAGCTTGGATACACTACCACTTTTGTAATCCATTGATCGACTGGTATCTAATATAATATAGGAACGCAAATTTGTTTCTTCTTCATATTGTTTCACATAATACCGATCTGTTTTCCCAAATAATTTCCAATCAATATGGCGTATTTCATCTCCAGGGCCGTAAGTACGGTGTTCAGCAAATTCCACACTGAAACCATGGAAGGGGCTTTTATGCTGGCCTATTATATATCCTTCAACCACTAATCGTGCCCGCAGAGACATATTACTCAGCCGCGCTACCATTTCTGGCTGAAGGTATTTTCGTTTATCAATTGATTCCATAAAGATTACTTAGCGTCATCTTCCAATAAGATGGAAAGAATATCATCAGTGCTTAACCCTTCTGCCTCCGCATTAAAGTTGGTAATTAAACGATGCCGTAGTACAGGTCGAGCCATTGCTTTTATATCATCTATCTCAGGCGCAGGTCTGCCGTCTAACACAGCTTTTGCTTTTGCACCTAGTACGAGGTATTGTGATGCCCTGGGTCCCGCACCCCATTCGATCCAACCGCTGACCGCAGCGAACGCCTTATCTGATTGAGGGCGGGTCTTGGATACCAGGTCAACAGCGAATTCAATAACATTATCTGCAATAGGTACCCTGCGCACAAGGTCTTGATAAAGTAGCAGCTCTCCCCGGTCGATTATGATATTTAATTCATTGTCTATTCCACTGGTGGTAGATTTGACAATTGCTACCTCTTCTTCGTGGTTAGGGTAGTCAATTTTTATATTAAACATGAAGCGATCCAACTGTGCCTCAGGCAATGGGTAAGTACCTTCCTGCTCAATGGGATTTTGTGTTGCTAGAACAAAAAATGGTTCTTCAAGTATATAAGTCTGCCCAGCTGTGGTAACCATATGCTCCTGCATCGCTTCTAATAATGCAGCCTGTGTTTTTGGTGGAGTACGATTAATTTCATCAGCCAGTATTATGTTTCCGAAAACAGGTCCTTTAAAAAATCGAAATTCCCTTTTTCCAGTATTGTGGTCTTCTTCGATTATTTCTGTTCCTGTAATATCACTTGGCATCAGGTCGGGCGTAAATTGAATACGGCTAAAATTAAGGTCTAATAGTTCAGCAATTGATTTTATCAATAAAGTTTTTGCCAATCCCGGGACACCAACTAAAAGGGTGTGTCCCCGGCAAAGTAATGCGATAAGAATGTGATCTATTATCTCTTGCTGTCCTATAATACGTTTTGATATTTCCATATTGAATCGATCACGGGATTCTGTAAGCCGTTTCACCAATTTAATATCTGTCATTTTATTCATGTAATTTCCATCTATTATTTTGCTTATGATTCAGAGGGGGTCAAAATTAAATGGCGCCCTCTCAGGAAACAATGTTATTGTCTTGTTCTGTCATTACAGGCACTAGAAATTCTGTTGCATGTCTAACGTACGAGTAGCCCAAGAAGTTCAACTAGTTGGAATGGATATTTCCGGAATGGAGACCCTTGCGGCTATGCATGACGAATTACCATTTCGAGGGAAACAATTATTCCATTGGGTGTATAAACAACAGGTCGATTCCATTAATGCGATAAATACCCTGCCATCTTCATTTCGTGATTTACTTATCGATGAACATATTTTGCATCCTTTGACACTTATAAAAAAAACAGGTTCGGATTTAGAGCCAACTCAGAAATTTTTATTCCAGCTACCTTATGGAGAAAAAATCGAATCAGTTATCATGGAAGAGGGGAAACGAGTCACTTTATGTGTCAGTACTCAAGTAGGCTGTGCCGTAGATTGTAAATTCTGCGCAACAGCAAAAATGGGGTTCATAAAAAACCTCACTGCGGGAGAAATAGTTGATCAATATTTGTTGATACTGAATTCTATTAATAAACGAATCACTAATGTGGTATTTATGGGTATGGGCGAACCATTTTTAAATTATCAGCAGGTTATAAATGCAGCTGACTTGCTTAACCATAAAGAAGGTATAAATCTGAGCGCAAAAAGAATTACCATATCCACAGTCGGTATTATACCAAAAATCATGCGGTACACCAAAGAAGGTCATAAGTATAATCTGGCAATCAGCCTGAATGGCAGCAGTCAGGATCAACGCCTGAAGATTATGCCTATTTCAAAAACACATTCAATGAATGCTTTAATTCAATCTGTCTGGGATTACTATTATAAATCCAAAAAATTGATTACACTGGAATATGTATTGTTGGCTGGGGTAAATGATGATATTGTAGATGCAGATAGACTAATGGATCTGATTGGAAATTTACCATGTAAGCTGAATTTGATTCCTTATAATGAAATTGATGGACCTTTCCACCGTTCAAGTGAAGAAAAAATTGAACGATTTGTAAATCGACTTGAACGCGCAAATTTTACGGTAACTATTCGCTGGAGTAAGGGCACGGATATTCGTGGTGGTTGCGGACAGCTCGCTGTACTGGATCAGGAAAGTTGTAATTGAGATATAATATATCAGCAATGAAACAATTTATTATTGACCGGACTGAGATTCGAGCGAGTATTGCCGTTGTACTCGGATCCGGAATGGGGGGATTTTGTGACCAGATGGATGATGTTATTTTAATACCATACAAAGATATACCTGACTATCCAGAATCAACGGTCCGGGGCCACGCTGGTGAATTGGCTATCGGATCATTAGATAATATTCCTTTATTAGCCGCAAAAGGGCGGTTCCATTTTTATGAAGGTTATGATATACAAACGATAACGTTACCTGTTCAATTATTTCATTCGCTGGGTATCAAATCTTTAATAATTACCAACGCAGCAGGATCCCTAAAGCCAGATCTGCAACCAGGGAGCCTGATGATCATTGATAGTCATATGGATTGTACCTTCCGCACCAGCGTAACTGAACCTGAGGAATATTCAGGCATACCGTATCATAACCCGGCATATCTCAAACTGGCTGTTAAATCTGCAGATAAAATTGATTTGGCCATCAAGCAAGGAACTTATTGTTGGACATTGGGGCCATCATACGAAACACCAGCGGAAGTATCATATATACGTTCTCTTGGGGGAGATGCGGTAGGTATGAGTACGGTTCCGGAGATCCAGGCAGCAACTGAATTAGGGATAAAGGTCCTGGGTATTTCCACAATTACCAATTATGCTGCTGGGATAATTGATGAACCGCTTTCCCATGATGACGTTATAAAAGTATCCGTCCAAGTTAAAGATGATTTTACCAATCTTTTGACCAACATTATTAAGGGCATGGTATTATAAGATGGCCGTAAAGATAAGACCAGAAGTAGCAGCAATAGCAGATGATGTAATTGCTATTCGCAGAGATATTCATAAATATCCCGAACTGGGATTTGATGAACACCGCACATCTGGCCTGGTGGCTGAACACCTGAAAAATCTTGGTTTTGATGTAGCAACTGGTATAGGGAAGACAGGAGTAATAGGAGATTTGAAAGGCAATAAAGGTGGCCCGACAATAGGTTTGCGCGCAGACATGGACGCCTTACCGATTCAGGAAACTGGAGATATTCCTTACCGCTCTGTGAATGATGGAATTATGCATGCCTGTGGGCATGACGGACATACAGCTATGCTACTCGGGGCGGCAACAGTCCTAAAACAATTTCAAGAACATTTAAAAGGGAATATCCGCTTTATCTTTCAACCTGCTGAGGAGGGCGGAGGAGGTGCTCGCTATATGATTGAGGATGGCTGTTTGGATACGGTTGATGAGATATATGGTATCCATTTATGGAATTACCAAAAATATGGCGAAGTTGGGATTAAGGATGGACCAACAATGGCAGCTGCCGATGAATTCGCAATAACCATTAAAGGAGTTGGTGGTCATGGTGCCACACCCCAGGGTACTGTTGATGCCGTTTTAGTTTCCGCCCATTTGGTAACAGCATTACAAACTATAGTTAGTCGAAATACAAATCCACTGGAAAGTTCTGTTGTTACCGTGGGTCAAATAAATGGTGGCCATAATTTCAATGTAATTGCTGATGAAGTTGTGTTAAAGGGGACTGCCAGAGCCTATACAGAAGATAATCGGCAAATGATTAAAAGGAGGATGGAAGAAATCATTAATGGTGTTGGCCGCACCTTTGGTGCAGATATTGAATTCACCTACATGGATGGATATCCACCAACCATCAATAATGAAACAGCCTATGAAAAACTGAAGATCTCTGCGAAAAAAGTAGTCGGCGCCGGCTGTAGTTTACCGTATTTATCAATGGGCGGAGAGGATTTCAGTTATTATGCCCAAAAAATTCCCGGTTGTTTTTTCTTTGTTGGTTCAGCGCCAATTGATCGAGGAATTCTTACAGTTCCTCATCATTGTTCCCACTTTGATATTGATGAAAATGCGCTTTTGGTAGGGTCTTCAATTTTTGTTCAGCTCATTGAAGATCAGCTAATTAATAGCCAATAGCAGTATTTTCTCCTCTTATATCAGTTCCGCCAAAATAACCGTCTTCATTTATTAATATTGCATTTACATCACCAATGTTTTTATAAGGTAAAATTTTATGACCTTTATTTATTAGCGATGTTTCTACATCTTTGATTATACTGTATGATTCAGCCATAATTACATCAGGCAGCCATTGTGAATGTACCCTTGGTGCTGATACAGCTTCTTGTATATTCATATTATGAACAGTTACATTTAATATTGTTTGCAATACAGCTGTTATAATCCTTGAACCGCCAGGTGAGCCAAGTATGATAAATGGTTCTTTATTCTTTAATACAATTGTAGGTGTCATCGAGCTTAAGGGACGTTTCCCGGACTGGATAGCATTGGCAGTATTCCCTACTAATCCGAAAGCATTAGGCACCCAAGGCTTAACGGAAAAATCATCCATTTCATTATTCAGGAAAAATCCAGCACCCTCTACAAGAAAACCTCCACCATATCCTAAGTTTATAGTGGTAGTTACACTTACCGCATTGCCGTACTTATCGATAACAGAATAATGGGTTGTTTCGGGGCTTTCATAACCACTCGGATCTCCAGCAAAAACAACCGTACTTGATGTTGCCTTATCTGCATAGAAATCATTCATGCGATCTTTTGCATATTTTTTGCTTGTTAGCATTAATAAAGGTGGCGTCCAAAAATCAATATCACCCAGGTGTTCGGCTCGATCAGCGTAAGCCCTGCGTTCTACTTCAGTCAACAGGTGGATATAATCAGATGAATTCCAGCCAAGTTCTTCTAAAGAAAAATTTTCAAGCATATTGAGCATTTCGATTAAAATAGTTCCTCCAGAGCTTGGTAAACCCATGGAAATAATATCATATCCCTTGAAGGAACCAATTATAGGATCACGATATTTAGATTCATATTTTAGTAAATCTTCATGGGTGATTAAGCCAATCCCCCTATTCATTTCTGCTATGATAAGATCAGCTGTTTTTCCAGTATAAAACCCATCTCGGCCTTCTCGGCTAATGCGTTTTAAAGTTCTGGCCAAGTCTTTTTGAATAAATCGATCTCCTGCTTTCCATGGTTTTCTATTTTCACGGATAAATATCTTAGCAGCGGCTTTATTCTTTAGAAACAAATCTTTGTTATCATTAAAGCGTTTTGCTTCATAATGGCTTAATTCAAATCCTCTTTCAGCTAGTGCAATGGCAGGCGCGAGTAATTCCCGACGCGATATATTGCCTGAGCCATGATCTTTCCATGCTTTTAATAATCCATCAACGCTCCCTGGCACACCGGACGCTGCTCTTGTTCGTAAGGACATATTATCTATAACCTCGCCATTGGAATCGAGAAACATGTCCTGATGGGCTGCAGCTGGTGCTATTTCTCGATAATCTAATGTAAAGATTGTATTATCTGCCTTATGGACCACCATAAACCCACCACCACCGACATTTCCATTTGATGATGATGTGACTGCCAAGACAAAACCCGTAGCACAAGCAGCATCGATAGCATTGCCGCCCTTTTTTAAAATTTCAATTCCAGAAATTGAAGCTTGATGACTGGTGGAAACAACCATCCCATTTTCGCCAAACACGGGATCCGGCCCGGTCCCATTGATATACCCAACCAACAAGATATACCAGGTCAATAATTTTTTCATATCAGTTATTTAGTTCGTTTAGGTTTGAGTGAAAGTTTTGTAATTTAATTTTTAATTGTTTTATTACAGTTAATATTATTGATTTTTAGACAAACTATTTGGATTAAAGCAAGTTATAATAAAATTAGTAAGATGAAAAGAACGTATATATTTCTATTAATGATAATAATATGGGGTTGCAGTGACCATATATCCCAAAATGACTTTTCTCTTACACTCAATATTACCGGTGAATTGGAACAAAAGATTTATCTGTCAAAAAGAGATGCAGGAAAATGGGTAAATATTGATTCAAGTTCTGTAGTTACAGGGGAAATAGTATTGAATGGTCAAATTAAAGATCCAGAAATGTTTTATCTCAGATCTGGACAAAATTTAACTAACATATTTATAGAAGCTGGAAAAATCACGTTTACAGCTCATGCAGATAGTA
>Ga0257111_1000085_pt1 | contig 34660 bp, 33 predicted proteins | sample LP_taG_6_FD_191567 | JGI IMG/M metagenome (GOLD analysis project Ga0257111, IMG submission 191567) | Marine microbial communities from Northeast Subartic Pacific Ocean, Canada - LP_J_2015_P26_500m | ecosystem: Environmental > Aquatic > Marine > Oceanic | place: Canada: Northeast Subartic Pacific...
GAATCGGATAGCGGAAACTTGTGGTTGGGTGAACATTGGTAACAGCTATTTGAACAAATGCTCAGAAAATTTTAAGACACATACACCTGTATATATATGAGTACCGCCTTGGTGTACCGTGTTGCCCTTATTGGTGTTGCCCTTATTGATATATATTTGACATAGCGGTACGACTAAGGCTGACTAAATGAATGGTTATTTAATAGAGAAAGCCCCTGACATAAATCAAGGGCTTTCGAGGAGTGGGCGCTATAAGACTCGAACTTATGACTTCCGCCTTGTAAGGGCGGCGCTCTGACCAACTGAGCTAAGCGCCCGAGAAGCGCACAAAATTAAGACACTTTTTTTAATTTCAAGTTGGTTTTTCTTGGTGTAGGTTTTTTCTTCCTGCCATTAATACCTGGTAAGGCCACATCGATCACATCCATGATCTCTTTGACAAAATAGAAATCCAGGTCCTTTTTAATGTGATCCGGTATCTCTTCTAGATCTTTCTTGTTATGATCCGGTAGAATAATATGTTTGATGCCGGAACGGTGTGCCGCGGTTACTTTTTCCTTAACTCCGCCAATAGGAAGCACATTGCCGCGCAGCGTAATCTCACCAGTCATCGCTAACTTATCCTTTACCGGTTTATCTGTTAGTAATGATACAATAGACGTAAACATGCTCACTCCGGCAGATGGTCCGTCTTTTGGTATTGCGCCAGCGGGCACGTGCACGTGCACATCCGTCTTTTCATGGAAATCTTCTGGGATGCCCAAGATATCAGTATGTGAACGGACGTACGTCAGCGCTGCAGTTGCTGATTCCTTCATCACATCCCCCAACTGTCCCGTCAAAGTCAGATTACCTTTTCCTTTCATTTTTGATGATTCTATAAAGAGAATATCACCTCCAGCTGCAGTCCAGGCTAACCCAGTTACAACGCCAGGTTTCGTAGTCCGTTCAGCCAACTCTGAATAAAAACGGGGCGCTCCGAGATAATCCAGAACCTTAGCCTTGGTTACGCGTATTTTTTTAAAAGTTTTTTCTACCATATCACGGGCCACCTTGCGCAGCACATTAGCGATCTCCCGTTCCAGATTACGTACACCTGACTCTCTTGTATAGGAACGGACCAGTTCACTAATTGCCGCTTTATCTAGCGAAACTTCCTTTTTGGTTAAACCGTTTTCTTCAATTTGTTTTGGAATTAAATGGCGCTGGGCAATCTTGATCTTCTCATCTTCGATATAACCGCTGAAATCAAGAATCTCCATCCGGTCCCGCAATGCCGGTGGTATGGCATCCTGGTAATTTGCCGTTGTAATGAACATCACTTTACTCAGGTCAAAATTCACTTCCAGGTAATGATCACTGAAGGAATCATTCTGTTCCGGATCAAGAACTTCTAGCATGGCTGATGATGGGTCACCACGAAAATCTGACCCCAACTTATCAATCTCATCAAGCATAAAAACAGGGTTATTGGTCCCTGCCTTGTTCATCGATTGAATGATCCTGCCGGGCAAGGCACCGATATAGGTCCTACGGTGTCCACGAATCTCTGCTTCATCCCGGACGCCGCCAAGGGACATGCGTACGAACTCGCGACCGACAGCTCTGGCAATTGATTTACCTAAAGATGTTTTTCCCACACCTGGAGGTCCCGAAAAACACAAAATGGGACCACGCACGACACCATCGGGATTACGTTCCTGCTTCAAGTTCCGGACAGCCAAATATTCCAGGATACGTTCCTTGACCTTTTCCAATCCATAGTGATCCTCATCCAGGATCTTTTCCGCTTTTTTAACATTGATCTGATCATCGCTTGATTTACTCCAAGGTAAGTCGGCTAGCCATTCGATATAGGTTCTTGATACAGAATATTCGGGAGATTGTGTTGGGATTCGGGTCAGACGATCCAGCTCCTTCATGGCTACCTTTTCCGCTTCTTCAGGTAATTCAGCTGCTTTAATCCGATCCTCCAGTTCCTTGATCTCTACTGTTTCCTCATCCTCGCCCAGTTCTCTCTTAATGGCTTTCATCTGTTCCCGCAGGTAATATTCCCGCTGTGTCTTGGAAATCTCGTCATGTACCTCAGTTTGAATCTCCTCACCAAGCTTAATTCGCTGTATTTCTCTGGTTAGCAATGCTATGGTCTTTTCCACCCGCTTTTTTACTTCCAGTTCTTCCAGGACCTCTTGTTTTTCCTGGTTTGGCACGGTGAGCAGAGAAACAGCACGATCCGCTAACCGGGAGGGTTTCTGAATATTGGAAAGCATCCCGGAATGTTCCTCGGTTAGATTTGGCGCTACCTGGATAAGTTCCGTAAAGATATCCCTGAGATTCTTGGCTAGTGCATCTAGCTCCAGGTCATCACTGACCGGATTATCCTTGATCCGTTCAACTACCGCCGTATAGTAAGGCTCCGCATCTCCAAAACTGAGCAGCTTGACCCGTTCTACGCCCTGGACAATAGCTGATTTGCTATTGTCTGGCATATCAAAAACTTTCAGAACAACACCAAGTGTGCCATATGCATAGAGATCTTCTGGTTTAGGATCTTCAATGGATCCATCCTCCTGAGCCACAACCACAATGTGTTTATCACCTGGACCCAGATCTTCAATAAGTTTTAGAGATTTTTCTCGACCGATATAGATCGGAATAACCTGTTGCGGAAAAAGTACCGTATTGCGCAATGGCATTACCGGATAATCATGGTCATCGGCAAGCGGTGTTGATTTTAATTCTTTGTCAAATCTTTCAGCCATAATAATTCCTTAATTAATTTTCTCCTATTGAAAGCAAATAACATACCATACATATTAATATGTATATTTGTCATGTTTTTCAAGTATTTTCCCAGATTATTTGCCATAATTACGTTCTTTTCAGGTTTTTAACCAATTTCAGGCTGGCCACGTAACACCAATTGCTTAGGATAACACCGGAACTAGAGTCATGATAACAACAGTATTCATACTATTTATCTGTACAGAATTACGTAGCGGCCAGGACCAGTCGAGCTTGTTCGTCAGCATGATATGAACTCCGTACCAGAGCCCCTGATTCCACTACTAAAAATCCTAATTCTAAACCTCTACATTTATATTCTGCAAATTCTTGCTTGGAAACATATCTCTTTACTGGCAGGTGACCGCCAGTGGGCTGTAGATATTGCCCAATAGTAAATATTGAAACACCAGTATCAACTACTTGTTTCATAGTTTCCAATACTTCAACAGTTGTTTCTCCCAGACCAACCATCATTCCAGTCTTTGTTTGTAAACCATGTTTTACAGAAAACTTCAGTACATCCAGGCTGCGTTGCCAATTGGCCTGACACCGAACCTGTTTACTGATTCTTTCTACACACTCTAAATTATGGCTAAAAATATCAGGTGCTGCTGCAAATACTTTTATTAGTGCTGGCTTACTTCCTTTAAAATCCGGTGTTAATACTTCCACTGTACAATCTGAGGCATGATGGTGAACCTGGCAAATTGTATCTGCCCAAATTTCCGCACCATAATCGTTTTTGATGTCGTCTCGATCCACTGACGTGATCACCACATGGCGCAAATCCATTTTCTTCACAGCCAGGGCAGTTCGTACCGGTTCCAACGGATCATCCCAAGTCGGCTTCCCGGTTTTAACAGAACAGAATCCGCAAGCCCTGGTGCACACATCTCCCAGGATCATGATCGTCGCCGTGCGTCGATCCCAACATTCATAGATATTGGGGCAGCGGGCTTCTTCACAAACCGTATGCAGATTATTTGTTTTAACGACCTGATCAACAAATCGGTATCCCGCACCCATCTGCAGCCGGATCTTTGGTTTATAAGGATTCTTTAATTCTGTTGTCACTTCGGTTATACTTTCTGGAATAAATAGATCATGTATTTACGGTATTTTCTAAACTCTTCACTCTTCACTAAATCCAGTTGATCCATTTTACTGGATATGTTCTTCCCAAATAGTGACTTCATTAATCTGTATGTGAATGGATTTTTTCGCTGCAATGAAACCTGGGCATATTCCGCTGTAGGCTGGATAAATCGCTGGATGAAATGATGGGCCGCATCGAGCGTAGGCATGGTATTTTCAGTTTGATCATATTCTTTCAATAATTTGAAACCTGCTGATTTACCGGCTTTCAGATATGATTCCATCGGGTGGGATGATTTTAAATGGGGACTGCCTCTTTCATTACGATAATAAACAAAATAATCGGCCACCAGTAAATATCCTCCAGTTCGTAATGCCTTTTTTGCTGAAGTAAATCCCGGTTCAATCTTGATATAACAAGCGCTTTCACTCTCCAAGATGAGGTCATAGGTACGATCAGTCTCAAAATTCTCAAATTTAGATATGAAGAATTGCATTTCGCCGTTGAATTTTTCCTTGATCACTTCTTCCTGATAAGTATCCGGGGAAAGTACATCTATATCAAAGCCACGCTCTTGTAAATACGCAGCATTTCCGCCCACGCCACAGCCCACGTCCAGAATAGATCGCACATCCTCCGGTATGAAGGATGTTAAATGTTCGATATAGCGCCCCTGGGCATTAGCAATATCATCAATGGATAATGAATCCACATTGACTTTTTCCGGTTCGTCCCAGAAACCATAATGCAGATAGGGTGATCGGATCGTTTCCGCATATAGTTTTAATATGTGGTCAATTGCCATTAAAAGAGCCGCTCAAGATCCATGGTTTCTAGTTCTTTTCGCACAGCATCAATGAACTTACTACCGCCGGCACCATCAATTAGTCGATGATCAAAACCTAGGGTAAGTGTCATCATGCTACGGATACCGATCGTGTCTCCAACTTCTGTTTCGATAACAACGGGTCGCTTTTTTATTGCGCCCACACCAAGGATACCTACATTTGGCTGATTGATAATTGGCGTACCCATAGTGACGTTAAATACACCGAAATTTGAAATGGAGAATGTAGATCCCTGCAACTCATCAGGACTGAGTTTTTTATCCCGTGTTCTTACTGTTTTATCCCGGACGCGACGACATAAACCAAGAAAGTTTGCCTCTTCACATTTTTCAATCACTGGCACCATTAGCCCATCTTCCATTGAAACAGCCATACCAATATTTATATTTTTTTTATGCACAATTTCACCGCCATCCAACGAACAATTCATCAATGGGATTTGCTGAATTGCTTTTACTACAGCAGTTACAATAAACGGAGTATAGGTCAGGCTAAAGCCTTCTCTATTGGAAAATGATTCCTCTTTCGCCATTACATAATCTACAATCGTTGTCATATCGACTTCCGTCATCACATGAACATGAGCCGCCGTATCTAGACTGGAACGCATATGGTCTGCTATCTTTTTGCGCATGTATTCCATCTCTTCAATATTGTCGGACATTCTTAGTTTAGATGATACCACGGGTTCACTGCGATCATCCAAATAAGCCAGTAAATCTTTTTTTGTAACACGACTACCTCTACCAGTACCATGGATCGTATCCAGTTCCGCTAAAGGTATGTTCTTTTCCTGGGCGATTTTTATAACCACTGGCGTGAAAAACGATTTTCTTTTGCCAGTCAATTTATTTTCAGTGCTTTTTTGTACCGGTTTTTCCATTTGGGATGCTTCAGTTTCCTTTGGCACAATAGGTTCCGGTTGATCTTGAACTGGTGTCTCTTTTGCAGTTTTCGTATCAGTATTTATTCTGCCGATTACTTTACCCACTTCAACCACATCGTTTGGTTCGGCCAGTATTTCAACCAAGATACCAGCTGCCGAAGCTGGGATTTCTGAGTTGACCTTGTCCGTCCCTATCTCCAAAAACATCTCGTCTTTTTCCACATTATCACCAATCTTCTTACGCCACTCAATTATCGTTCCTTCCGTGATGGATTCTCCCATTTTGGGCATTATAATATCTACTAACATCAATACTCCAATAGCTCGATTAATGCTTCTTCAATATCACTTACCTGTGGTAACACATCCGCTTCCAGATACATGTTATAAGGCACCGGACTATCTTTAGCTGCAACTCTACGAATTGGACCATCCAGCATTTCAAAACAACGATCACTGATCAACGCAGATATTTCAGCCCCGGGGCCATTGGTTAGATTATCTTCATGTACTACGAGGGCTTTACCCGTCTTTTTTATAGATTTATTTATCGTTGAAAAATCAAGCGGATTTAAGGTCCGTAAATCAATTATCTCTACAACACCATCACCAAGGGAAAAAGAATTTACTGCTTCAATGGATTGCTGAACCATTGCGCCCCAGGTTATTATAGAGATATCCGTACCTTCTTGTACCAAATTTGCTTGCCCAAAAGGCAATAAATAATCTTCATCTGGTTCTGGACTTACCGCATAACCCTGGCGATATATACCCTTGTGTTCCATGAAGATCACCGGATCATTCATCCGGCAGGCCATCTTCAATAGCCCTTTTGCATCTGCCGCGTTGGACGGATAAGCAATGTAAATACCGGGTAAATGGATAAAGTAGCCATCAATTGATTGGCTATGACATAAACCACCATGAATGTAACCACCAACGGGAACGCGGATGACAGCAGGGCATGACCAGGCATTGTTAGACCGGTACCGAATTGTAGCTAATTCATTGCGGATTTGCATCATTGCGGTCCAGATATAATCTCCAAACTGTATTTCCACTACCGGTTTATACCCTGCAGTTGCTAAACCGATTGCTGACCCAACTATTGAAGATTCAGCTAAAGGGCTGTTAAACACACGGTCATGCCCGTATTTATCTGTCAGGCCTTTTGTAGCGGTGAAAACTCCCCCTTTGGGATCAGCAACATCTTGTCCATAAATGATCATTTTATCATTCCGCTCCATTTCTTCTGCAAGAGCGTGATTTATCGCATCAACAATTACAATCTTATCATTTATCGTATTCGTCATGTGCTCACCCTTAGGCATTTCATTGCTGTATAAATGATTCGTAGCTGTGGCTACTTCCGGATGATCCTGAGCTTCCGCCCAATCAGCATCCTGGTCTACTTGGTCTTTAAGTTTTAAATCTATCTTTTCAAATTCTTCCTTTTTGATGACCTCATTAGTAATACACTCATTTCTAAATTTCAGAATTGGATCATTTTTTTTCATTTCATCTATTTCATCTTTCGTACGGTATTTTAAATGATCATCCGATGACGAGTGTGGTTTTAATCTAACTACATGGGATATAATAACTGACGGACCTTTTCCCTTGCGTGCTCGGTCTACCGCTTGTTTAAATGCCAGGTGGGTCTCAAAGAAGTCCGTTCCATCCACATCAAATCGACCAAGATTTTTATAACCGGAAACCATCGAAAATACAGATCCACCGGATATTTGTTCTGAGATATGTACACTGATGGCGTATTCATTATCCTGGACGTGAAATATAACCGGTAGTTTTTCCCGGCTGGACCAGTTAAGCGCTTCATGAAAATCACCCTGGCTCGTTGTCCCTTCTCCTGATGAAACATATACCACCTCTTTTTTCTTATTTAGCTTACAGGCCATGGCACAACCAACCGCTTGCAAATATTGGGTTCCAGTCGGACTAGATTGTGTTACAATATTCAGTTCAAGTTTGCCAAAGTGTTGCGGCATTTGCCGCCCTCCTGAAGAAGGATCATCTGCTTTCGCAAAGAAGGCCAGTAATTGATCCTTTGCTGTCATGCCTAAACCAGTAGTAAACGCACCATCACGATAATAAGGGTAGGACCAATCTTTACCGGGTTTTAACATATGTGAGGCAGCTGTTTGGGCCGCTTCGTGTCCAGAACAGGCCATATGAAAGAAACCCTTCCCTTGCCGAAGTAGTATCATCATTTTTTCATCTAGCTTCCGCGCCAACATCATATTTTCATAGACTCGGATCAGATCTTTTTTTTGAAATCCATACAGGCGGGCCATCTTTATCCAATCATTGATTTAGCAGTCCGAAACTGGTTCATAAATTTCCCTATAAGCACCTGTTTGACTGAATCAACTGTTACCTCATCGGTTAAAAGCCTAGCCATGCTGGTTACCCCGTATTCAAATATTCCACATGGTATAATGCTGCTGTAGTAGGTTAGGTCAGGTTTTACATTCAGAGCAAAACCATGCATTGTTATCCATCGTGTCACTCGCACACCTAAAGCTGCGATTTTTTCATCACCAACCCAAACACCTGTTAATCCCTCTTTCCGTTCCGCCGTGACCATGAATTCAGCCAGCGTATAAATAATGAGCTGCTCTAGGCCACGCATGTACCAGCTAATACTTTTTTTATAATTATGCAGGTCTAAAATAGGATATCCAACCAATTGTCCTGGGCCATGAAAGGTTACATCACCACCTCGTTCAATTTGGTAAGTTTTCACATTTCTAGGCGTGTGCTGCAGGATATGATTTTCATCCGCATTCTTTCCCAGGGTATATACCGGTTCATGCTCTACCAGAATCAATGTATCGTTTATTTGACCGTTCTGTCTCTTTTTCACCAATTCTTTTTGCAGGTCCCAGACTTCTTTATAGGGCCTAACACCGAGATCCAAGATATCTATTTTTCTCATCGCTATATTTTCTGGTTGCGTAATCATTGGTGAATCGCCTCACCAAAAGCATCCAGGGCCGCTTCCATAATGGCTTCGGATAGCGTTGGGTGGGCATGTACGGTCCTGGCCAGATCATCCCAAGTGGCTTCAAGACCTTTTGCCATAGCTAATTCCGCAATCAGTTCTGTTGCTTCAGCGCCTATGATATGACAACCCAGTAATTCGCCATATTTAGCATCAAAAACGATCTTTACAAAACCATGCGTAGACCCTATAGCCATAGCCTTGCCACTGGAATTGAAATTAAATCTCCCGACCTTTACATCATGTCCTGTATCCCGCGCCTGGGCCTCTGTTAAACCCAGTGAAGCCACCTGCGGTTGGCAATAAGTACAGGCGGGTATGTTGCTATAATCAACCGGAAATGTAGGATGACCTGCAATTATTTCTGCTGCTACGTGTCCCTGGGCAGAAGCTACATGGGCCAACCACGGCGGACCAGTGACATCACCGATGGCAAAAATATTCTGTACATTTGTTCGTCCATAATCATCAATCAAAACAGCACCTTTTTCTATCTTGATACCAATTTTTTCAAGGCCCATATCTTCAGTATTTCCTGTAATACCCACAGCCAAAAGTGCTAGACTACCTTTTATTAATTCTTTTTTGTTACCGCGCTTAGTATGGACCTTTACCTTGGTCTTTAAAGTTTCAATCCTTTCTACCGTTGTACTGGTTTGTATTGCTATACCAATTTTTATAAAATTCTTTTCTAATTCCTTGGAAACTTCTTCATCCTCCATAGGTAAAACTCGATCCATCATTTCCAGCAACGTTACTTTAGTACCATAACTGTTATAAAAATATGCGAATTCTGCACCTATAGCTCCTGCACCCACAATAATCATTTCTTCTGGCGGCTGATTAAGGATCATCGCTTCCTTTGAACTGATCACCAGTTTGCCATCAAAATCCATCCCTGGATAAACCTTTGGTCTTCCACCAGTAGCAATAATGAAATATTTTGCCTGTACCGCAACCCGTTTCTTACCATTTTTTACTTCAATTTTATTTTTCGTTATAAAAGACCCTCTGCCAATTATATGGGTAATCTTGTTTTTCTTCATCAAGAAATCAATTCCCTTGGAGAGGCGTGCGGAGGTCTGTCGACTACGTCTAATTGTTTTTGCAAAATCTACCTTGTAAGATGGGATGTTGATTCCAAAGTATTTTGCATTCTTTACGGTATCCAAAACCTCCGCATTCTTCAGTAATGCTTTTGTGGGAATGCAGCCCCAATTCAGGCAGATGCCCCCGAGCTTGTCTTGATCAATTATCGCTGTCGTTAAACCAAGCTGTGCTGCACGAATCGCAGCCACGTAACCGCCAGGGCCCCCACCTAGTATCGCTAGATCATATTCTTCCATTATCTCTTTCTACTTTGGCGACACGTAAAAATAATTTTTGTACCAATCAGCCATACCCTTCTCTTGCGCATATTGGTGTTCCAGATTGTTTTTCCAATTTGTTATCGACGCTTCATCTTTCCAGTAACATACTGTAATTCCAAATCCGTCACTCTCTCTTACAGATTCCATACCAATATATCCAGGCTGATTGCAAACCATCTTTTCCATATTTTTGCTCATTTCAGCATAACCATCATTAGGATCATTTACACGCATTGTTGTGAAAATAACAGCATAATAGGGGGGGGCTCCGGCGTTCGTGTAAAATTCATTTTACCATATACAGAAATTATATTTTTCCTTTCTCCAATTAATTGCTCAAATATTAGGTCTGTTGATTAAATACATAAATTCATTCCTAGTCCGTACAGATTCACGAAACCTGCCCAGCATGGTAGACGTGGTGGCCAAACTATTCTGTTTTTCCACACCACGCATTTGCATGCACATATGTCGACCTTCCATTACAATGGCTACACCATTGGGTTTCAGAACATCCTGAACTGCATCTGCGACCTGATGGGTAAGACGTTCCTGAATCTGGATGCGGCGCGCATACATATCAATGATCCGTGGTATCTTTGACAACCCGATCACCTTTCCATTAGGGATGTACCCTACATGTGCTTTTCCAAAAAAGGGTAACAAATGATGTTCACAAAGACTGAAAAATTCGATATCGCGAACTACTACCATGTCTTTAGATGATTCATTAAAAATTGCTTTATTAACTATATCTTCCAAGTGTTGATCATAACCCTGTGAAAAATACTTCCACGATTTCGCTACACGAGATGGTGTTTTGAGCAGACCCTCTCTATCTGGGTCTTCACCAATCTCTTGAAGCAATGAATGGGTCAAATTTTTTAGTTTTTCATGGTTTTTCATAAACTAATCCTCTTCATAATGTGCTATAGCAATCTTTCCTTTTAATAAATAGATCACACCATAAATAACTGGTGTATCCAAAAATGCTACAATAACCTTAAATAAAAATCCATTCTCCAAAAGAGGCCAAAAACGATTCCATTCAATTGCGCCTGCAAAACACAAAAGAATCAATACAGCGGCTGTATCAACAAGTTGACTCACGATAGTTGAGCCGTTATTGCGCAACCAAAGATGTTTTCCTTTTGTTAACCTCTTCCAAAAATGAAAGATTCTGACATCAATAAATTGTGCTGTTAGGTATGCAACCATAGAAGCAAAAACAGCAGCTCCCTGTAATCCAAAAACCTTGTGAAAAATATCGTCATTTATGGGTGACCACATTGTACTCGGTACTGCGTCTGCAATTAAAATTATTCCCATAACAAAAACGCTGGCAAACAATCCAGCTATTACAACATGATCAGCCTTTTTCTTTCCATATAATTCGGAAATAAGATCAGTTACTAAAAAAGTGATCGGATACGGTAGAATACCAACTGAAATCTCAAAAGTATAAATCCCAAATGGTGTCCAAGTAAAAAACTTTTGGAATACAAGGTTACAGCTAACTAAAGAAGCAATGAAGATCCCCGCCAGAATTAGGTAAAGACGATCTTTAAAATTCATTTCTCACTGGACCGTAATAATCGGTAAAAATACTTGGGGTCTCATGCAAACGGATTCTATGTAAGACAACGGGTTTTAGTCTTTGATCGATTTGAGTCCAGATAAATTTAACTAAATTTTCCGTACTCGGTTGTTTATCTTTAAACCAGTCCACCTCAATTTCAAACTGACTGTGATCAAGTATATCAATTACATATTTTTTTACAATATCCTTTAATTCATCAAGATCTACCATAAACCCTGTCTCAGGATTCACAGCAGCGGTTACCATTACTTCAAGTATATAGTTATGTCCATGAACTTTCGAATCTGGTCCGAACACTTTCCAGTTTTTTTCTGCGCTCCAATCATTATGTCCATATTGATGGGCTGCATTAAAATGAAAGACCTTTGTTAAAAATGGATTGCTCATATAGTTGTATCCTACAAATATTATTGTTAGTTAAATTTATATCTACTTGGTAATTCAATAAAAACATTTCCGATTAATTCTGACTTCAAACGAATATAATTATTGTAATGCAGAAGGACACTGTTCATGTAATACACATTGATCACATTTCGGATGTCTGGCTATACAGATCACTCTGCCATGATCAATAATCATATGAGTTAATTTCACCCAATCCCGCTTATCGAATATATCCATTAAGTCTAATTCAATAATTTTTGGATTTTTTGATGCTGTGAATTGTAGCAGGTTCATAATTCGAATCATATGTGTATCGATAACCATCGAAGGAATATTAAAGCATTCCCCTAAAATACAATTAGCAGTTTTTCTACCTACTCCCGGTAATTTTATCAATTCTTCCATTGTTTGCGGCACTTCTCCCTCATAGTCGTTGAGTATCGCTAAAGATGATCCCTGGATACTTTTTGCTTTTTGATTATGATAACCGCAAGAATATATATCTTTGGATAGCTCATTTAGATTGGCAAAAGCAAATGCTTTAATGGAAGAATACTTTTTAAACAATCCTGACGATACCTGATTAACCCGATGATCAGTGCATTGGGCAGATAAAATGGTCGATACTAATAATTCATGAGGGTTACTATAGTTAAGCGAACATTTGGAAGCGGCGTATCTTTTTTTTAATAAACGAACGACCTCTTTGGCGCGGGCGCTTTCAACTGCTTTATTTTGGGTCATTTTCAAATAAAATTGATTCCGGATTTTTTATAAGCGTAGATCTTAAATAAATCATTTCGCATCCAGATCGACGATATTCATCCCGTCGTTGTTTTTGTATTCGGGTCATAAAACCAATTAAACGCAACTCTGGATGATTTAGTCTTAGCCCTTGGATCACTTCTGGAGTTGATTCCGCGTCATCTAAATCAACCAACACTATACTATTTTTATTGAAAGAAGTAATAAGAGAATCAAGAAATCTGATAGAATGCTCTATTTGCAATAATCGATCTGTAAGCTTTGTACCAAGTTCTACATCGTTGGTGTAAAGATAAATATCACTCATATATTTCTCAGATCAGGTATGTGGGTCCAGTCAAAGCCTTCTACAGTCAATAATTGTTCATATTCATTTATTATTATTACAATCTGCTGTTTCAGTTTATCGATGTTTATGCCACGATGTAGACCAGAATAACTGCTAAATTTATCAGTAGATTTTTTAAGTAAACTTTTGGCACCTTTCAGATTGCCATTTCCTAAATGTACAAAACTTACAGCCAGCTGAATTAACCCTTGGATGAAAGTTTTGTCATCCAGATAATATTCTGACCATAGTTCTTCCCACATTTCATGTGCTTCGAAAAAATCTTTTTCTTCATAAGCCAGCAGCCCTGCAAAAAATAACTCCTCTTTTTTCTTTTCTTCAATCACTAATAATTACTGATTCCTTCAAACGATAATTCTTTCCATCTATTGTAACCTTTCCAGCCTGCCTAACTGGATCATGTTCAAAAAATATCGTCCAGTTTTCATCTACCATTTTAAGCAAAAGTGATCGTTTTTCTTTTATGGTCTGCACTGGGTTTAAATCATACGCCATTACCCATGCTAAGGGTACGTGGGCAGCCATAGGGAAAATATCCGCTGCATAAAATACGGTATTCTCGCTATCTCTGATCAAGGGATGCATCATACCAGTTGTATGTCCGTAAGTCAGTAATAATTCAATCCCCGGAATAAATCCCTCTTTATCCTTTACATATTCGATCATGCCATTTTCAGCAAGAACCGACCAGTTCTCTGCTAAGTAACTTCCTCGATCCTTTTCACTGGGGGAATTGGCTAAGTCCCAATTATGTTGATGAATCCAATAAGTGGCATTAGGAAAGGTAGGGACAACTTTACCATGTTCGATGGTTGTATTACCACCGGCATGGTCAAAATGTAAATGGGTACAGAATACATCTGTAATATCAGCAGGTGTAAATCCATATTTTTCTAAGGATAACAATAAATTTATTTCACCAAAATCAATATTATATCTGGATCTGGCCTTATCATCCCATTTATCACCATTCCCTGTATCAATAATTATTTTTCGTTCCTCGCTAACCAGAAGAAGTGATCGGGTAACCATCTGAATTCGATTATATTTATCAGCTGGTGCTTCTTTTTCCCATAATGTTTTTGGTATGATACCAAACATGGCTCCCCCATCCAAACCAAATTGGCTGGTTTCAATACTATACAGTGTATAATTACCAACTTTCATTATTATCCATCAGGAAATTAATTTTATTGGAAACTATTGGTAAACAATCTATTGGCATCTTTTTTACAAAAAAACGTAAAGCCTCCAATGCAATAAGTCTCTCCACAATATTACCTTTTGATTGAGTTATATCTTCAGCCAATTTCACAAAATAATTGCCGCCTTCATTCCTGAATTTTACCATGTTATCAGGATTCGTTCCATCCGGGTTTCCATTTTGTGTGATATTCTGATTGCTGATCCAATGGGATATTTCTCTTTTGAAACCGGGCAGCCGCATGTATTCTGATTCCCATAACCTCCAGACAGCAGCAACAGTGATCCAGTCTATTGGTTGTTCACATTTTAGAAAGATAGGCACGAGGTCGTTGGCCCCATTATTCGTACCTTCATTAGGTTCAGGCAGTGGCTGGTTTTTCATTGTTTGCAAAATACATTGTACAAATGACCAGACACGTTCCTTTTCTGGATTAAATGCGAAGGCACGCAAACAATGAAAAATAAATCCACCATTTCCTTCTACATTTTGCAGGGACAGTTCAGCCAAAATCTCCAAAATGGCTGGACTCCCATCAGCCGCAAGATAGACCCGCGCAGCTTCTTCCTGCACTTGCACAGCATCACCTTGTTGGCAAGCATCTTCTAAATCACTAATAAATATTGATAGCCCAATGCCATCTTCTGGCATATCCTCCAAAACTTTTTGGTCTTTTTCCCGAGGTTTTAATCCTGCAACATAATTGCCAACATAAGTCAAGAGTATCTCCGAAGGACTATCCCGCACATCACCTAAAATATTCTTTATAGCATTCATGCAGACAACTGGATGAAAAATTGGCGCATCATTATAAATAGTCGATGCCGATTGAAGTAGAAGAGTTGCCAAATTCTTTTCTAGAGAACCAGCTGATTTGGAATTATTGTGAAAACTCGATCCAGTCACTTGAAAAGTATAATTTTATAAAAACAGATTACTGTTCTGTTTCAGGCTCAACAGCTTCAGGTTCTTTCTTTTCAGCACGACTATAACCGAGATTAAAAAACACTTGCAATGAAAAGCCAGTGATGCGCGAATTTTCTGAGGGAAGACCAAATTTAGTAGTGTGGGGAAATTCATAAAAACGATCCCCCTCTTTAGCTTCAAAATCACTTTTAAATAAATAACTAATAGGCATGCTAGAAAAATCATGGAAATAGCCTATTTCATAACTCAATTTTGAACCTGGTTTCCCACCAAATAAAAAACCAATGCGTGTACTAGTTTTATCACTTATGCCTTTGGGTATGTACATGAACCTTATACCTGTCCAAGCTGTACCTCCAAGTGCACCAGTTTTTTTATTTTGGCGCTGTCTGAATTTGTAATACGTAAAATCATAATTGTAATTTGGGTTTAAACTCCAGGCGAGGTTTAGCATATCCCATTTATTCTCTTTTTCATACAATAACCGACTATAATCCAGACCACTGCCATAAATTGGTAAACCAACTCGAACACCAATATCAGAACGTTTACTGATCCCTTTACGATACCATAAGTAAGGGAAAACGTTTTCTACTGAAAAGGCATATCCATATTCAACATCGCCATCTGCCATTCGCTGGGATCCAACTCGTGGATGGGATGCACAACCATTTAAAATGATACAGATTAATAGCGTAGAAGCAACCCGAACCATATTGTAAAGTCGTTTAAATATTAAATTAAAGTCAAGGGTTAGAGAATATAATTAAACCCTCGGCTAAATGGATTATATTATATTAACCGCCTTCGGGACGGTCGAGTGCTTTTCGAGTTGGCTCCGGCGGAAGATTTACAATTTCTTCACCAAAATAGTTCCCTATATGAGCAATAATGTCTTTAACGGAAATCAGACCCCAGATCGCACCACTTTCTTCTATGATCGGGATATGTCGTATACCAAAGACATGCATCTTATTTAAGGCATAGGAAATTGGATCATCCGGATGCAAAGTTTCTGGATTTTTGGTCATATAATCATCAATGGTAACAGCGGTCATATCTAATCCCTTGGCGATAGCACGCAATAAAAAATCACGCTCGGTCATAACACCAATGATCTGGTTATTTTTTTCTACCATAACACAGCCAACTTTTTCATTACGTAATATATCAATAACAGATTGAAGTGTAGAGCCTGACTGAACTGTTGGATGATGCCGCAGTGTTAATCCTTTGATCGGATCATCAAGCGAAAGAGCTTCGAAAAGTGCGGAATCCGCCTGTTCTTCCAGCTCATCCATGCGGGCTAATTCATCATCGAAGTTCTCTGTCATAATTATTTATGTAGATTCGTACTCAAATATAACACCCTACTTTAAATAAATCATCTTCCGACTATAAACAACCGGTAAATAATCATCAACCTGAGCTTGAATTGTCATGAAATATACTCCGCTGGAATAACTTTCTCCATTCCAGGAGTTACTGTACAACCCCTTACCCATTTTACTTTCTTCAAAAAAGAGATGAATGATACGGCCAGCAGCATCATTAATATATAGACTTACAAGGGCAGGCTGTAGTAAATCAAAAGAAATGGTAGTCTGAGCATTAAAGGGATTGGGATAATTCTGATATAATGCAAAGATTTCCGGTATCATCAACTTAGCTGTTCCAGACCGGGTTAGATCATTTGGCGCACCAAGTGTGGAAAATGAATACGTCTTCCAGCGTTGGTGATCTGGTATGCGACCTTCGGTTATTTGTCGTTCTGTAAATATTGCCCTGGTATCAATCAATTGCCAATTACCAAACTCATCTACCTCTTTCAAATCCAGCCACATAAATAGCTGATCAGTATTCCACGTAAATGCTGAGTCGATGAACATAGGTTCGAAGCTGAGGGTTGGTGTGAATTCCCAAACTAAATAATCATCAATGAATAAACCTAATACATGGGTCTCAGTGACATTACCATGGACTTCAACGGCAATCTGTTGACTGTCCGGACTATTTGCAATTTCATTTAAACAAAATTGAGTTACTGGTATGGATACAGTGAGCGGAGGAGCAATCAATGAATCTGCCAACATGAAGAACTGATTATCGATGGTCAGACCATAACCGTTTGCTTCTTCTGGATAAGGCATTATCTGCTGTAGGGTACCATTTATTACTAACTCAATTTTTTCCATACTATCATCCAATTCCACATCAATGATTTCTACATCTGCGTATGTCTGTTGGTCAAGGATAAATTCATTTTCGCCATCCCGCAAAACAATTGATTTGACCAGCTCTACATCAATAATGCCAAGTCTAATAAAACTGATCCCATCTGTATTCACCCAGGATCCTAAGGGCAATACTGGGTGGGTACTATTAAGTATATCTGTTTCTTGATGCAATAAATCTTGTACTGTAGAAAGGCGACGAATTATACGATCGGTAAATTTTATTGCCTGGTTTTTCCATTCCGATGCAGTTAAAAGAAATTGATTTTTTATTAAAAATCCAACCCGGACCATTGCATCCTCAAGTTCAATACGTAAAGCGCTGAAAGATTCATCAGAGAAAACACCTTCAAATTCACTAACACCATTAAAGCCTGCATTGGAAATCCAAGATCTGGGTCCAGCATCTATCGGAAAGAGCATGGCCCGTATTATGTCAACCTGTTTCTTATCCATTGTTGTTAATAGTTTGATTAATACATTACCAAGTATTTTACCATGAAATTGATCAAGGGTTTTATAATCATAATTAGCTATTATTTTTTCAGATTGACTCAATGTTGGGCGCAGACCATAATCAAGCACAGGTTTCGCGAAAGGAGGTGCATCGGCAACGCTGGAAAACAATTCTCCTACAGTGGATTCTATTTCAATGCTGTAAAAATATGGCCGTGTTCCCGCAACTTCTTCATCGAGATAGCGGTCTGTAGCTGTATTAGTTTCAAAAACTAATATGGCATTTGAAAAAGAATTCTGGGTCCGGTATAACCTCACCGATTGTACTTCTATCTTCTCTGGCACTTCCCAGACAACCAGAATGGATCCATTACCGCTATGAGCTTCAAGATCAATTAATTGCCTATAAACATTATCTTCAGACCGGACGGGTGCAAAGACAAATAGCCCAGATAATACCGTTAAATACGCAATTATTTTCATGAGATTAAAACCCGGCGAGATGAAATTTGGAGGAATTATTAACGGAAGGCAAGTAAAATCCGCCGTAAATGCTCTAATTATTTTATTAGCGTAATTTTCTGGCTCAAAGCTGTTTTCCCTGCGGTAGACCTAACAATATAAATACCATTTGTTTGGGCAGTAGCATCCCAAATGAATTGATGATTGCCAACATCCAATACCTCATTACAGATAGTTGTGATCAGACGGCCATTTATATCAAGTATAGTTATGTTTACCAGAGATAATCTTGCTACTGAAACCGCAAGGGTAACTGCTGGATTAAAAGGATTTGGATAAGCCGTATGTAATGAAAAGGATGCTGGATGTTGCGTGGTAATGGTTGATCCGCTGTAATTATAGAATAAGGCCGACCAAATATTTACTAGACCATAGCCATAATCATTATTTGGTATATCTGCCTGGGATGCGGTCATCATTAATGCTTCTCTTATTTCCATATTGGTCCATTGTGGATTTGCACTTAACAAAACCGCAGCAGCACCGGCAACAAGAGGTGATGAAGCCGATGTACCACTATAAAATACTGAATATCCACCTGCTGGGTTTGCAGCTGCTACGTTTACACCAAGAGCACTTACTTCCGGTTTGATACGGCCATCATAGCTTGGCCCTCTAGAACTAAAATAGACAATTAAACTATCTGCGCTTACAGCGCCTACAGCAATGACCGAATCTGCATCAGCTGGTGCACTGATATAATAACTCAGTGATTCGCAGGGATCCTCGGGCGGATCTTCATTGGCCCAATTTCCAGCAGAAGTAACACACACCAATCCCAAACTCGCGGCAATATCTACACCAATGGTGGTAATAGCAGTATTTCCATCCATATCACAATATGAATACCAATCTAAATACCCCAAGGATGAATTGACTACATCGGCACCATTTGCTTCACCCCATTCCAGTGCAGCTACATAATTATCTTCTTCCTGCTGTATTTCTTCAGCAACGATTTCAGTCTTCGCTAGTAAATATTCCGAACCAAAGGCAGGACCAATAAGCGTTCCCGGTACATAGGCACCCATGATAGATAGAACGGATGTACCGTGGTTATGCTGATTGTCATGTGTTTCCGAATCGGTTTCGTTGGCTGTGTTATTATCGTCATTGATAAAATCCCACTGATCGATAACATGCAATGAATCGAAAGCTTCATGGGTAAGATCAAATCCAGTATCGATCACTAAAATGCGAACACCCTGGCCAAAATAACCTATATCATGAACTAGATCACAATTCATCATTTCAATTTGTGTCTGTGCTAGTCCATAATCCATTAAGGAAGAATTCCGGCGCCCGGTGTATGTCATATTATTGATTGTTTTATGTTTTCTTCTACGCAGCTTTGCCACTGGTTGAATACGTTTAACAAAATTCATAGCTGCTATTGTTTGGATCTGATCCATACTGGCAAATACAGATAATGCATTTAACCATTTTGACTCACGGCGTACTTCTGCCCCAACAGATATGATACGGTTAATATATTCCTGGTACACTGACACATCATACCAGGTCACTGGTTCAGAGAATAATTTTTTTCGTCGTTCTAACGTTTTTGGATGCAAGGTAACATTTTGTTTTCTTGCGGCAACATTTGGTCCCTTATCCTTAAACATTATCCATGTATGGATTTGATCATTCGCACACACAGCTTCATTTAGTTTTTGGAAGTCCACATCAGCTGCAGCTGCAATACAGGCAGCCAAAAATGAAATGAGAAAATATCTTCTCACTAATAACCCATAATCAAGGCAATCAGCGATCCAATATCATCAGCATTAACAAACCCATCTGCATTTATGTCTCCAATAGGTATAAGATTGGCAGGTATTGTGTTGTTAAATATTGTGTATTCAATTAATACTAGTAGATCATAGACATTCAGTATTTGATCTTGATGGATATCGCCCTTGAGAAATCTCTGATACCCGTTTATGGAAAAATCATCAAAATAAAACCCGTCCTCTTCTACAGAACCGTCAGATTTCAATATATACCGAATATTTACCTCAGGTTCATGGGCAAATATTGCAAGGTCGATAAATTCGTTTACCCAATCTTCTTGATAACCATCATAACCAGGTTCGCTGCTGGGCTGCGCAGTTTGACCGTTACCAATTGTGGTGTAATCCCCGCTTAATGGATGCCAGGAAATACCATCAGTTGATATTTGAAATTGAACAAAATCATAATATTTTTGGATACTCCATTTCGATGTAAAGGTTACATAAGGATAAACCACACCTGCAAAACTCAATGGATTAATAAATTGGGTAATACTTGTCCCCCAATTACCAACATAATCACCAATTGGACTATCTGTAATGCTGTACATACCTTCTGCGGCATCTTGAACTGTTCCCCATTCATCATCAGTCCAAAATGTCATACCATTCTCTCCACTATCTTGAAATATTACTTCCGGAGTCCCAAAAATAACTGACACACTATCTAATTTTACCAAACTGCTGGTATCCTGAATTGTAATTACAAGCCCCGCTTTGGTACCATTAATACTGCCAGCAGGAACGGAAAGAAATATAATCGTAGTATCTGTAGTTCTAGAAGGTATTGTTTGGATAATGACTGTTTGGCTATTAATAAGACTGGCATCATTCAAGGGATTAATAGTTAATGATACTGATCCGTCAGAATCTGTAAGACCACGGTTTTGAATCACCAATGATATTGCAACCGTATCTTCTAGTGCAGGAAACTGGTTATCAAACAGACTGTCATAAATGGTGTAATCGCTACCGGCCACCAATGCAAAGACTTTATTACTATGTACCTGATCCTGACAAAGTGGGACCACCCGATCCTCTGATGGCCAGAAATTATCGGCATAGGAACCAACCTCCGGGGTATAGGATATCAAACCAGCCGTACCATAAGTCCAATCAACTGCATCACCATTTACCCCATAACCAAGTGTTTCCGTACCCGTTCCGACTGCATAACCATTTTCACGTGTCATCTCAGCGCCAATCTCACGCAATGTTGAAAGATCCGGCTCATTAGGAAATGTACCATCTCCCCAGCTATGAATGAGTACATTGGAATAGGTATGATAATGTAGCACATTCTTGAATTGCCTTTCTAATATGAAATTACTGATTGCTTCCGTTTCAGGTTCTGAAAAAGCTGAAGCACCTCGGTATACAGCGCTACAAGGGTTACCGGACGAACCAGAATCATCTGCACCCCAGTTATAACTATAATTCCGATTCAGATCAATTCCCCGTTGAGTACCGTTATTACAGTTCGAATTATCTGGATTAGGCCTACGGTTCTTTCGATGCATCCCACCCCCATTAGGGGCAATAGTCTCATTATATGCATAACCATCAGGATTTATGATCGGGACAAACCACATTTCTCTATGATTAACCAAAAATTCTGAGGTTGCATCCGAACTATAATTTTCACAAAGCCAACGAACAAAGTAAAATAAATTCATCATACCCACTGGCTCCCGGGCATGGGTGAGTCCTGTATACAATACTTCCGGTTCGTCCTCATCTACACTTGGATAATCAGAAACCTTGAAGGCCCATATTGTTCTTCCTTCTATGCTAGTACCTATTGAATCCTTCTCACTTACAAATTCGGGGTACATATTACGAAGTGTATCCATCTGCGCTATCGCTTCTAGTAATGTATAGTTACCCAGCATAGACCCTAGAGGAAAATCACGTTCTATACTTGGCATAGACCTGGTAACGAAATATTCCGAAAGGTCATGCTGCCGCACATCAAATGGAATGCCTATTTCCAAAAGAGCACGGGCTTCCTCCATTGTTACCACGACATCTAAAGACTCATCTTTATTTTTACGTACATGATCAAGCGGTATTCCCAGATTATTCAAAAACTGCAAGGTACTGGGATCTGTATGAAATACACGAATTTCCTGGTAAATATTATCTGCTGCTGATAAGAGATGGATTGTAATAATAAAATAGACTGATAAAGTGCGAATGATAATCATTTAGGGAAAATATAACATAGAAATTTTCACAACAAAAGGAGTACCCTAAAAAGTAACGCTTTAATCGTTTATTTTATTCTTTATGTAATCAGTAGTTGTCTTTTAGCCATTTCGTTGTTACCGACTTCGGCCGCATAATGGGGATGCCCAGAGCACGGTTGATAACGATTTGACTAATTATTCCCATGGAACGGGAAATACTAAATAAAACAGTGTAATAACTGAATTCTGTAAGACCATAGTGATACAGTAATGCACCGGAAGCTGCGTCAACATTCGGCCATGGATTTTTGGCTTTGCCATGTTTTCTCAAAACATCTGGGACTACATCAAAGAGCGTTTCAACTATATGAAATACATCGTCATTTTCTATATGTTCTTTGCCAAAATTCATAAACGCGGTGAATCGCGGATCAGGACAGCGCAATACGGCATGACCATAACCAGGAATAACTCTTCCGTTTTTTAACCGATCCCAGCACAATTGCTCCAATTCATCTCGGGAAGGAGCCCCGCCAAACTTATCTCTGATCTCAAGAACAAATTTCAAACATTCCTGATTTGCTAAGCCATGCAGTGGTCCAGCCAATGCATTTAATCCGCCAGATACAGCATAATATAAATCAGAGAGAGTCGAACCAATGGTTAAAGATGTAAATGCACTGGCATTACCTCCTTCGTGATCACAATGGATCATCAAATACAAGCGCATAAGTTTTTTTATATTCCCATCAGGATCATTAAGTCCAAGCATATGGGAAAAATTTGATCCCCAATCCAAGGATCCATCAGGTTCGATTAACCCGGCTTTTTGAAAGCGGATTCTATATACTCCAGCACCAATAGCTGGTAATTTTGCAATGAGCTTAAGCCCATCTTCCAGCATAGGTTTCCAAAAGTCATCCTTGCTCATTCCTTTATCATAATTTCTCCTAAAAACCGATTCTTTTTCCATCGCTAGTATTGCAGTGTTAAACATAGCCATTGGATGAGAATCTTCAGGCATACTGTTAAGTATGGTCCAAATATAATCCGGGACAGCAGCATACTCACTGAGTTGCGATTGCAAATCTGCGAGGGCGTCTTCATCGGGCATTTCATCAGCAAGCAAAAGAAATAATACCTGCTCGGGTAAAATATCAATTATATCTAATAATGGTTTGCCCCTGATGATTAAACCAGTATCTGGTGAAACGGATGATGTGTCACAAACAAGTCCCTTTACACCACGCATGCCACCATAGGCTTGGTTTAAGGTAACATCACTTATAACAGATGAACCATTATTCTTAAGCAGTGACCCGGCATCATCACGCCAGACAGGAATTTTTTCTTCCAAAGTATTATATAAGCTAGCCATCAGTGTCTAATTAAATTTACAAATACTGTTGCAGTTCCGCTAAAAATATTACCATTAGAATTTAATTTAATGTTCAATTTTGCAAGCGTTTAATCATTATTCATCAATCCCCGATACCGGCCGTTACTAAACCTGAATAAACCTTTGGATAAAAATAGGTGGACTTTTGCGGCATCGTATCACCTGTTTCAGCCACGTCAAATATCTGATCAAGATCAGGCGGGTTAACAAAAAATATAAAATCATAGTCGGAGACATTCTTGATCATTTCTAACGGTGGTTCATTCCCCCGGACATAAGCTAGATGCCCAAGATCATGTTGGTTCCTTGTATCAATTCCACACACCGGTTTCAAGATCAACTGATGCAGGACATTTACATCCAATGCCTGTGATGCAGTTGATAAATCACTAGACCAATTACCTTCCCCCTTATATCTCAATAAATAGGCGTTACCAACCCGTGTAAGGACTCCTAGGTTTATTGTATTTGAAGCACGATGCTCATCCAACTCATTCAACAGTTTCGCCGCTGATGGCTTTTTTTCAATATCAAACAGTACCTTTATTTTTTCAATAAACCGATCATCGTCAATTGGTTTCCCGCAAACGATACGATGCGTTGGCAGAACATGCATACCATCATTATATGCATTTACCAATGTAACCATCACCCGGTCACTTCCATTTATTTCAGGATGATCTTGTGCGTATTGATAAGCAGTTTTATAGCGATGATGACCATCTGCTATTATGGCTTTTGTACCTGCCACCACATTCTGGATCGTATTTATCTGTCTCTCATCTGTCAAACACCACAGTCTATATTGAATCCCGTCCAACACTGCATCAATCAGCGGAATCTCATTTTTATAGGATCCCAGAATGGATTCTACTGTCCGTGTTTGATCACGATAACTCATGAATATCTGACCGGTATTTGCTTTAGTCTCTTTCATCAAATTGTACCGATCATTGATATGTTTAGATATAGTTTGTTCATGGGGTAACACATCCCCACCCAATTTTGTTATTTTCAATTTGGTGATAAATCCTGTACGTTCAATTTGTTGATCATCCTGGAAAAAAGATTGGCACAATAGATAAACAGAAGGAACCTTGTCCTGTATTAGTATTTCATTCTTTTTCCATTCAGAAAATGTTTTTGCTGCTTTTGAATACCGTTCCATTCCTGCAGAACGGTTTAATATTATTCTAACATAATTGTAAGGAGATCGATCATATAATACAGCTTGATCAGCATCGTTAATTACATCATATGGAGGTACGATTACCTGACTGATGTCGCTGACGATATTTGTATTGAACCGCCAGCCCTTAAATGGATATATATTTGGCAAAACTTAATTAAAGTTGAAACAAATCATTCTGGACCAACTCTTGTGCCTGATCCAGATCTTCTGCAAAATCAATTTCAATACAGGGTAAGTCGCTAACATCTTCATAATAAACATCATATTCATGCAATAATGGTTGAATTGCTGCTTCGAAATAATCTGATTTACCCCCAGCATCAATTAATCTTGAAAGGGATGCCGAAAATGCAATGCAAAATGATTTAGATAGCTTTGCAACACCAATAAATTCTCCCAGTGAGTTTTCCTGAATCAATTCTTTACCAATAGCAACTAACCGGTTCCCATCACCTTCAATAACTTTTACTTCTTCTCTACCACATTCTTTCACATCCACAGCAAGAACGCTGTCAAATTGTGATTTGATTATCCGTTTTAGTAATGCAGGTGGATATAACACATCACCATTCATTAAGATAGTTTCTGTAGAAACTAGTTTTTCAGAGCATAGGTAAACTGAATAAGATGTATTGGTCTCGAAAAAATGTTCATTGGTTATAAATGTAAAATCCATATCGGGATAATTATCAATAATATAATTAACTACCATCTCTTTAAAATATCCCAAAACAATTGTTATTTCATTTATATTATATTGGCGCAGCGCATCCAGCTGATGGCTTAAGATCGGTTTACCGCCAATATCTAATAAACATTTAGGTGTTTTTTCTGTAATGGGGTATAAACGTCTTGCGACTCCCGCAGCTAAAATTAGACCTTGCATAAACTAGATAAAATTACAGGAAATGATTACAAGTTCATAATGGGATTACTGTAAAGCGAGGTAAGATTGATCCTAATTATGGATATCGCTGTAGGTGTTCCAAACCTGAGTACTACTAATCAAATCCAGACATATCATCGGTTCTAAAATATTACCGCATATATTATCTCCACATGGACTGCAATGCACATTTGCGGTAACTACTTGTGTTAAATCACCCAAGGGGCGAGTCTTTTCTGGATCACCAGCCCCAAACAAAGAAATGGTAGGTATATCAAGATCTGCTGCAATATGACCTAAGCCAGAATCTGCAGCAATAACTGCCCGGCATCGTGAAATTAGGGCAATGCTCTCGCGCAAGGTATGTTTTCCGCAAAAAGAAATAACCCTATCCTCTCCAACTTGCGCAATGATCTTTTGCGCGTTGCCCGCTTCCCTCTTTTCTCCTATAATCACAAATTTGTTATCATCCGCCGATTTATCTTTTGCGATTTCAATCCATTTTCCAATTGGAACAGATCGTGATTTTGCAATACTACCGGTTAATAGACCAATTGGATCTTGCACATTATTTTCCTGTAATATTTCATTGGCCCATTTTATTTCTTGTTCACGAAGCGTAATGCCCACATGTTGAAAATCCTGCGCATGCTCATCATTTTGTAATAGGTATATATATTTTTCAGAACGATGGATCGCTTCCTTTGGCAAGTCCATTTGATCAGTAAGAAAAGGTTCTCTCATCTGGCCAGTGAATCCTATTCTTGTGTTGGATTTTGAAAACCACGCGATAACGGCGCTACGAAACGAATCAGGTAGTACGAAAAATATATCCAAATTTAACTTCTGAAAACTTCTACCGGTTTTGATGGTATTGAATACACCTGCAAGTTCCTTTGTTGGTACCGGTAAAACTTTATTTATAAGTGGATGATTATCAAAAATAGCTGCCACCCAATCTCTGGCAATTACAATTAATTTATCATCAGCATACTGCTTACGCAACCGTCCAATAAATTTTAATGCCATAACCGCATCACCGACCCAGTTTGGGGAATACACGCCAATATTCATTTTATTTGCAACTCTTTTTCAATCGCATCCAGGAGTCTGCTGCTGGCCTTACCATCTGTTTTATAGAGATATCTCTTACAGGCGTCAACGCGTAACTGAGACATTTCATGCGGGTATTCTAGAGCATGATACACTAATCCATTGAGCTGTATGGAATTGTTTATCCTGTACACAAAATCGATGGCATCAAATCTATCTAAATCCAGCTTGCGTTCAAACCGTCGTTTAAAAATGCGATGCTTCAATCGGATTGAAAAACATTCGGCCATAATAATTGGTCTGTTCAAAGGTAGGAATTCAAAAATGGTGGATGATATATCAGAAATCAATAGATCGGATGCTAGCATATAAGGGATAACATCAATGTCAAATGGCTGGGCTAAAAAACTGTTCTTTAATTTATCTGTTACAGTTCGAATTAGCTCACTCTGATATTGATACCGTTTTTGAAACCAACTGAAGTTGTGCAATTTAATGATCAAATTAAACTCATTGGAGAACTGCGCTAACTCAGGACTGAGTTTTTCTATAGACGAAGGATAAAAAGAAGGTGCATACAATACAGTTTTCTTTGTTGGGTCTAAACCCAATCTTTCTATTATATCTTTTTGCGAACTATCGTATTCTATTAATGGATCACATTTTGAATACCCAGTTAAAACAAGATTCTTTTGTCCTTGTTTTTGCAATATATCGTATCGTTCCTTCGATTCTACAACACGGATATCAATTCGATCAGTGATATCACGATAATATGTTTGTTTTAAACCTATTCCATGGTAAACCATAATAGTTAGGGTGCTGGGGTCAGATATCTGCTCAATTTTACCAACGTTACCAACAATGATAATTTGGAATTTCCTATCCTTGAGCATTTCCACCCTGGCTGTCTCATTGATCGCAGTTATGGTTGAGATATTATTTTCTTTACATACATCGGAAAATATTTCTCTTTCTTCCAATGGAATAGTAAGAGGTATCGAGGCATAAATTTCATACCCCACTCTATTTTTCATTTCCTTTATTATTGGGAAAAAATTTGGCAAATAATATACACGATGACATTCAAAGAGTATGGAAGCCAAACTATCCTCGTCTTCTTAGACGTTCTAAGATTGCATCACGAATGCGCACAGAAGCTTTCCCATCGAGCTTATAAAGCATTTCTTGTTTATACTGGGATCGTTTTTTGTCATTCGGGTCATGATGAAAAAATGCTGTTTGAAGAGCGTTGGGTAATTCTTTAGGTTCTTCCAGCTGAATACAAAAATCCGTCATTCCTTCACTCATCTCTTTATTTAATCTCCTTTTATAAAGCCGGTAAGGAAACAAACGATGGGATAATCGTAATTTATAAAATTTTGCCAGTATTACTGGCTTATCAATCGCCATCATTTCATAAATTGTGGAAGACGCTTCAGTTATCAATACATCAGCAGCAGAATAGAACGGCACAATATTGTATACTTCAGGCCCCAGGAAACGAACATGATCATATTCACTTTCCATCCGTTTTGCAAGGTCAATTTGTCCTTTGAATTTTATTCCAGCAAAATTCTTCAAGAAAAAGGCCCATAGATGCAATTTGATAATCAAATTATATTTCTTTGTATTTTCCCCAATTGACATACCAAACTCCTCAATGGAACTGGGGTAAAATGTAGGTGCATATAATATTGTCTTACGCTGAGGATCAAGTCCTAGTTTTTCCAGTACTTTTTCCCGCGGGCTCACCAAACCATTAAAAATAGGATCCAGTTTAGCAAAACCGGTAAGTATCAGATCTGTTTCTACATTATGATTTCGTAATTGTTCATTACGTAATGGCCCTTCAACAAATCGTAAATCCAACCGAGGATGATTATCTAACCAATAGGACGGTTTCACGCCGATACCATGATAAATCATCCCCACAAGTGTAGACTCTATTACAAACTCATCTAATTCATAGCGTGACCAGCCACAAATGAAAACGTCTGGCCTTGATGATTTGATTTGTTTTGCCCGATCATCTTCATTATCACAAAAAATGACCTGATTTGTTTTTGCTTTAAGAATTTTTTGAATTAATTCATATTCAGCTTTTTTTATTTCTGCTGATACGGTAAGTGTTACATTGAATCTATCATCATTGGATAGCAGGTCTATTACTGGTTCAAATTGGGGAAGGTGATATAAATGGTAAACGTCAAAAACGATATGAAAAGGTAAAGATTTTGCCATGACTTTTATTCTAAATATTTAATTCAATAGATTAACTTTTTTCAAACCGATTGGAAAAATTTAGTGATCCGTTTAGTAGATTGTCCATCATTGAAATAAAAACAATCATCCAGCATTCTTTTATAAGATTCTGGATTATGATTTTCCAAAGTATTACTCACAAAATCAGATATGCTTAAAGATTCATTGTAAATAGTTGCAATTGTTTTTATATCCAGCGAGGAAGGCATTTCGTGCAAATCCGTATAATTGTTGTTTAAAATAACAATCGGATTTTGCGTTATCAAATATTCGTAAGTAATTGAAGATGTATCACTAATTAATATGTCTGATACAGCAATATCATACATAGTATCATTGGTTAATATATTCGCCGGATTAGATATATAAACATTATCAATTTCCCTTTTGTTCAACCACCTTTTCATTTTGGGGATATATTTTCTGTCAAAATAATGCGGTCGTATTATTAGCGAATAATTTTTGGAAAGCTGTCTACTAAAATCTTTGAAATATAAGTGTAATGTTCCATTACCCCATTTCCAAGTTGGTGCATATAGTATAATTTTTCGTGTTAAATCTTTCACACCCAAATACTTTAAATATTGACCTTTATCAATATCTCCATTAATTAATTCATCAAAACGAGGATTACCAATTTTAATTAATTTATCAGCGGGAATATGGATACCACAATCATCCAACTTTGCCATGTGCTTTTTCCCAGAAATGAAATGAAAATCATACGAAGTCAATGTTTTAACTGAACCACCATATTTCTTATCTCCTGAACCATGCCCCATAAAAATCTTTATACAGCCATTATCTAAACAATGTATAGGTGTATTACTATATGAAATGATCACTCCCTTCAATCCAGTTAATTTTTTAATATTTTTTAAAACGACTTTTGGGGTTTTCTCAAATATAGAATCTATTGCATTTTTTCGCTGACTTTTACGGCAATACCATTTTAGCCGTAATTTTCGATTTAGTTTTCGAACAAGAAAAAAACCACCTAATTGTTTATACAATTGTATTGCAAATGATAACTGGTAAACTTGATGTGAATAATAATAGATATTCATTGATCCGCTTAAAAGATATTGGATTTATGATGAAAAAGTGTTTTTTAAATAATGTACAGCTTCTGGTGTATCTATATCCATCCAGAAAGAATTACCAATATTTACACCACCCATTTCCCCAATTTTTATTAGCATTTTGCACGCATCTGAAATACCGAATTTTCCAGATCTTTTTGCATTATCTAAAGTTTTAAAAAATGAATATTTGAATTTAAATACACCACAATCTATTGCATCATAATTGTCTAATGTTTTTGACATTCCTGTTACTTTTTCTTTGTTATTCTTTTCAACCGTTATTTTCATTCCATCATCAATATCAAAAATATCATCTTTATTAAAATCCAAAGCAACACATGCGGTATTATTTCCCAAGTTAATTTTTATAACTCGTTCCAATAGATCAGGGCCATAAAAATGATCACTCATAGAAACAATAAAAGTTTCATGTACTAAAACTGTATCTTTAGCAGCAAGTATACTCAATCCATTTTCAAGATTCCAATCCGGATTATAAACTGTTTCAATATTTAGGTCCATTTGCAAGTTATGTATAAAGTCTTCAATTTCTTTGCTTTGATAACCTGTGACTACAACTACATCTGATATTCCTACATGTAGACAATTTTCAAGTAATGTTTCTAAAAGAGTGCGTCCATTAATTTTTAGTAAAGTTTTAGGAGACTCTGCTGTAATACTTCGTATTCTTTTCCCTTGTCCTGCGGCGATAATAACGAGTTTCAATAGAAGTTATTCCTCGTAGTAATCCAAACCAAAATGAGCAATCAATTCTTCATCCATCAGATGCCGATGGGTTTAGCAAACCCCTGCTTTAATGGCTTCTACCCCGGCAATGAATGTACTGGCTACTGCTCCCATGCCTGGTATTAATACACCAAGTTTTCCTTGAGGTTTTAATAATTTCATGTTTTACACCTATAATAAATTATTCATTTTCACTTTCTATAAATTGTAGTTTATATAATTTACAGTAAGTACCATCTTTCTGATACAATTCTGAGTGTTTACCCTTTTCAATTATACGACCCTTTTCCATTACTATAATCTTATCTGCATTCCTTACAGTTGATAATCGATGGGCAATTACAAGGACTGTTCGATCTTTCATGAGTTGCTCAATTGCCTGTTGAACTAGTTGTTCTGATTCTGTATCCAATGAGGATGTCGCTTCATCTAAAATTAGGATAGGGGGATTTCTTAGTATTGCCCGCGCAATGGCAATTCGCTGTTTTTGTCCACCTGATAATTTTACTCCTTTTTCCCCAATTACCGTTTCAAAGCCCAATGGCATATCCTCGATAAAATCAATTGCATTTGCCATTTTGGCAGCGGCAGCGATTTGATCTCTATTAACATTATTTAATCCATATTGAATATTGTTCTTTACAGAATCATTAAATAGAATCACCTCCTGTCCAACGATTCCCAACAAGTTCCGCAGTGATTTAATCTTTAAGTTCCTGATATCTTGCCCGTCAATGGAAATAGACCCCTCTTTGACATCATAAAATCGAGGAATTAAATCAGCAATAGTAGATTTTCCAGCACCACTAACGCCTACCAGAGCAACAATAGAACCTTTAGTTAATGAGAAACTTATATCCTCCAATACGTGTTCATCATCATCATTATATTGAAAAAATACATGATCAAATTCAAGATTCTTGTTAAATGCAATATCTTCAATTGCATTATCGCTATCTATTATGGCTGGTTCCGTATCCAGAATTCCAAAAACTCGTTCGGCAGAGGCAGCTCCAACCTGTATTTCTGCAAATACGTTACTCAAAGATCGTATCGGTTGTAGAGCAGAAAACATAATTAAAATAAAACGGATAAAATCTTCAGACGTAAGTCCCTGGGCACTTAATACTTCTGTACCACCTACCCATAAAAGTGCAACACCGATAAATACTCCCATTATTTCTGTAATCGGTGGTGCAAGGCTCCGCAGTCGCGCCCTGTGGAATATCAAATTGTAGTAGTTTTTGGTCTCCTTGGTGAATCGGCCAACCTCATAATCTTCCATAGCAAAGGCTTTTACTACGCGCATTGAGGTCAATGTTTCAGTGATGATATTTGTGATTCCCGCAATTTTTACTGCGGTGCGTCGTGATTTCCTACGAATAGATCGACTAATATTAACGATAACAAATCCAGCAAGAGGAATGATGGTTATAGCGATCAAGGCTAATTTCCAGCTGATGATAAATAATAAAGATGTAAATGCTAAAATATTGATCGGTTCAACAAATATGCGCTGGAAACCGGTTGTCAGTGCTTGCCGCATGTTGCCTACATCGTTGACCACTATGGAGGTGAGTTCACCACTTCTTTGTTGATTAAAAAACGAGAGTGATAATTTATGAAAATGTACATACAGTTTATTTCGCAGTTCAGTAATCAAGCGGAATTGTACGATTGTAAGCATAATATTTTTCAAATAGAGAAAAACATTCTTCAGAATAAATATGATCAAGATACTGACACATAATATCTGTAATGTGTCTTTCGCGGTATCCCTAAGAATTAATCCATTTGTCCAATATTTTAACTTTTCATTGAGGGTTAGTGATGATGATGACGCGAACTGAAATTGTTCACCAACCAGTTTATTGAAATCGGACAAAATATTATTAATCAGCGAGGCAGTTAGCCATATTGATATGCTATTTAATAATACGTAGATAAACGCTGTGAGTGTTGATACCACCAAAAATGGCCAGTACTTTATAACTAATTTGAACAGGCGTTTATATATAGAATTTTCCATCGGTAATAATATCTGATTTCCTGCAATCAATGGTCAATTGAAGTGAATATAAGTTTATTATTATAATACCGCTATGCTTGTTTCCAAACCATTTCTTGATGACTGATACCACCCTCATAAAAATGATCACCAATAGTCTGAAACCCAAACTTTTTATAAAATGAAATAACATGATCTTGTGCATGCAAATATACCACAGTTTCATTTATTACTTGTTCTAGGATGAATTCTACCAATGCACGACCCACACCGTAAGTTCTTTTTTCTTGTAATACGGCGAACCTTTCCAGCTTTATCCCTTTAGTTGTTTTGCGCCAACGGGCAGTACCAACAAACTGTCCATCCATAGTAGCCAGTAAATATTTTGCTGATTCTTCAAACTGATCTACTTCCACATGTTGTGGTACATTTTGTTCCAAAATAAATACACGACGACGAATGTCTCGAACAATTTCCATTTCTGCACCATTCTTAACGATTCGAACTTTTATATCCATAACATAATTTTACCTTATCCAATAATTAAAAACAAAGATGGTTTGAAATGCGGTTTTTACTTTCCAAATTTGATCCATGCGCTATAAGCGAAAACAAATCATCATTGTTGGTGACCGAGTTCTTATTCAACCGGATACGGACGAGAAAAAATCAGCTGCTGGTCTCTACCTTCCACCCAGTGTTATTGAAAAACAGGACGTACACGGAGGCATCGTTGTTGAAGTGGGCCCTGGTATCCCCGTGGGTAACCCAGACGATAGTTCCGAGGAGCCTTGGAAAACAAACAGTAATGGATATATCAGGTATATTCCCACACAGGCAGAAATTGGTGATTATGCATTATTCCTAAGTAAGGCCAGTATTGAAATAAAGGTAGAAGATCAAGACTACTTGATCTTGCACCAATCAGCTATCCTGGTACTTATCCGTGATGACCTAAATAGTCTTACAAAATAAAAGAAATCATTAAATACGTAAAGTCAAAGGGTTCTTCGTTCCCATATTCCCAGTACAAAGCATATCCAAGGGACCAGTTTCCTTCCCACGGCAATTTCCTAGAAAAAATTAGATCCAGTTCGTCCCCCAATTTTTCATTGTAAACAGCATCTGAAAAATTATGGTAATGAAAATTCAGATTAAACCCCAGCAACCCCGATAATTTAGCTTTAACATTCCATTCCTTGAGCCCAAGGTGGATATTGTCACCAAAATTTTTATGTGCGTCATAATAACCATGCCATTTATGCCCGGCACCAAATGGTTTGGCAAAGCCCTCATAGACCTTAGTAGCTTGATCATCCCCGGAAATGTATTCATTACCAAATGAAACAGCATTGACTATTGGTATAAAATCTAAGTTTATTCCAAAATTAACTGCCGTTAATAGTCCGTCAACATTTCCATCGGCTAGGCTTCCAAATTGTAGGGCACCTTCTGCTTCCAAAGTAAAAATAAGGAACTTTGTATTCAAACGGGCACCATAGGTATTACGGTAATAATTTTGTACAAGATTCTTTTCTTTCTTTTCTGCCAAGCCGGTTCTGAAACCATAGATTTCTACAGTGGAAC
>Ga0257111_1000086_pt1 | contig 34584 bp, 27 predicted proteins | sample LP_taG_6_FD_191567 | JGI IMG/M metagenome (GOLD analysis project Ga0257111, IMG submission 191567) | Marine microbial communities from Northeast Subartic Pacific Ocean, Canada - LP_J_2015_P26_500m | ecosystem: Environmental > Aquatic > Marine > Oceanic | place: Canada: Northeast Subartic Pacific...
CGCTAATGACGTTTTCCAAAGTCATGTGACGTTCTTTAATTTGTACTAATTAGTCACTCCCAATAGAGTGGATACCTATTGTACACCGAAATATGTACACCAAACTATATTTCTACGTACTAATAGATAATGATACAATCTTTCAGTAATCGTATTTTTGATGGGTATTTTAAAACGTGATAATACAGGAAAGCCTCTCAATAACTTGGTATACCGAGAGGCTCTTATTATTTTCCACGCCCATTAATGGGCCCTTAGCTCAGTGGTTAGAGCAGCGGACTCATAATCCGTTGGTCCGGGGTTCGAATCCCTGAGGGCCCACACATTTCTCATTACCATACCAGTAAGTTTTCAGAAAACAATTATAATTGTAATAGGCTTAGATTCAGCATTGTAAAAAATGTTAAAGAATCAATTTTTTACCTATAAGTATTTGCTATGCGGCCAGATTTCCAGATGAAGGACGAAAACGAGAACATTGTTTACGATTCCAAGGATTACGTATACCGATCAGAGGAAAAAGAACCAGATAATGTTACAGACGAAATTGCGTTCGAAATCACCACCAAGAAATTTAAGGAAATGGGTTTCGAAGGTATAATCACCTGGGTGCAGGATATTGCCAAGGAAGATCAAAAAGTCTTCGATCAGATGATCACATCGCTGAAATATGAAAAAAAGAATGCATACGAAAACATACAGAATGCAGATAACGATACAATATTTGACCAGGTTAAACGGATCATAGAACTGGATATCTGGGCCGAGGCTATCATGGTAGCACTGCGCAGCGCAAATAGGGACCGGCTAGGAGATTGGTGGATGTTCAATAACATGGATTTTTATTACCAGAGCAAAGAAGATTACTTTAGTCCCGATGGCCTGGATGAAATGTATATTATTTCCCAGGTTCAATCATGGAAAGAAAAAGCCAAAGATCACGCCAACGCAGTTAGAAAAAACTGGAATTCAGTAATGGATCGAAATTTATTGATTCGATATTTAGAGGATCCAGAGTATGATCCCAGTGTTGATGAAAAGTTGCGCATGCAAACAGCTTCATTTGCAAACAGTCTTAATGAATGGTTAACAGTAGCGCTGGAGAAAAAGAATTTTTTTAATTCGATAAAACACTACGTGGTCAAAAGTGTTCTTACGGAAAAACTTTTTGCCGAAGAAATTTCATTGTTTTATGGGAAAAAGATTCACCCAACATTGCAAGTATTTCTATGGACAGCGCTGGAAGGTGAATTTGATCGCGAGGACGGGATGTTCTATGATATTGATGCACTATCAAGGGGAAAGTTCATTTTAGATAAAGATGAAGAAACTGGTGATCTAACAATGACCATTGATTATAACAGGAAGTTTTAAGAAAAAACAATTCCCAACGGTAGTCTTTTTTTCAAGGACAATGTATAAATAAAAAATTATATGGGAATTTCAGGAGATACATCAGATCAATTAAGCTGGGATTACCCGAACCCGTATACCGTGAAAGTACAGGTACTTCCGGAAGAGATTGATCAGTTAGGTCATGCAAATAATCGTGTCTACCTTAATTGGATCATGACTGCTGCCTATGCCCATTCGGAAAGCTTGGGTCTATCCGTTGATGATTACCTGAATATTGGTGTAGCCATGGTAGCCAAACGCCATGAGCTCAACTATATTGCGGCGACATTTATTAATGATGAACTGATTATTGGCACATGGATAGCTACAAACGATAATAGGTTCAACAGTCAGCGCAAGTACCAGATCATTCGACTTACTGATGATAGAACCATTTTACGGGCCGAGACAGACTGGGTATCAATGAATATCCAGAACGGCAAACCGGAGCGTATGCCAGAGGAATTTATCCAATGCTACAAACCGATAATATTCCCCTAACTATTCAGCTTCTATCGTAGATGTACGACTGTTGTTTCCAGCCGCATCAAAGGCGCGTATTTTTACCGTTCCAGAAACTTCTACAGGTCCTGTAAATAGTGACGATTCGATGGTGGGCTCTGAACCATCAGTAGTATAACGAAGATCAAGTCCGGGAAATTCAACATTCGCCTTTAGTAATCCATTTTCTACCATTGCACCTGGTAAGGGTATACGGTAAGTATAGCCACCAAAAATATAATTGAGCCGGGGTAGCTCTTTCCGCGCCAAAATATTTGTGAAAATATTCCATTTCTCTAATGTGGCTTTTTCTCTTTCTTCCTGCTCTTCTATGGTTTCCCAATCTCGCTCTGACCAGGCCGTTTCGGCAAAACCAATAATCTTAGGTAAATAATAATATTCTAGCATTTTATCCCCTTTGATGGTTTCACTCCATAGTTGGCCCTGGACACCAATTATATTTTCTTTATTTTCCGGTTGTAAGCGTTCTCTATCTTTAAATGTTTTTTCGATATCGATCGGTGTACCACTAGGAGTGGTAGTCGTGGTCTTAAACAGGTCCAGCGGTGCGGTTTCATAGGCATCTCTCGTTTTATTGAATCCACCCCAATACAGTCCAGGCTCTTGTGGGTCTTTGTCATAGGCTAAATCAAAGTAAAAATCTGTAACATTACACATAACCACTTCGTAACCAATATTTGCTAAACGATAAGCCAGGTCTTCCTGCCCCCAAGCATTGATCCAAAAATACGGCACCACTTTTTTATCAACAAATTCTGGATTGGGAACAGGTCTCCCTTGTGTATCTCTCAGCATAACTACTTCTTCCCAGCCGCCAATTATTACATCATATTTTTCAAGAATATCTGTCGCGCGGCGGAAAAAGTGGGCCTGGAGATTCATTGGATTTTTTACTTCAGACATTGTTTCCAAGAGTTCATTGATCAATGGGGAATTTGACCAGGAACCATTCGGCACTTCATCTCCACCAGTATGGAAAAAAGTGAATGGGACATCTGCTTCTCCATACATGTCACTGATGTTCTTGATCACCGTTTCATAAAATCGATAAACAGATTCTCGCGCTACGTTCACCACATTATCATCATAACCCTGCGCAGAAGAATATTTTGATTTTTCATCAGGGTCAATTAATCGGTATTCGTTTGCTAATTGTTCTTGTCCTTTTTCCATAAAATTATTGTATCGTGCTTCCATAGCCTTGATTGCCGCTCTCGCGTGTCCCGGAAAGTTTATTGTAGGGATTACTTTGATATGTCGCTTATGTGCATATTTGAGTATTTCGATAAAATCTTCCTTACTATAATAACCGCTTCCATGAGTATCCTTTTCATAAGAATTTGGTCCACTTCCATATGATGGATGAAGCACTGCAGCGTCTTTGGATGTATGTTGGCGTTGTGCGCCAACCGCAGTGAGCTCCGGCAGACTTTCTATTTCAATGCGCCAACCTTCATCTTCTGAAAGATATAACTGCAGGGTATTAAGCTTATAGAAGGCCATTACATCCATTAATTTTAATACGGCCTTTTTTGAGAAAAAATTTCTACAGACATCCAGGTGCTGCCCCCGATAAGGAAAACGCGGCGCATCCTCAACTCGTAATGTCGGGACTAGGATCTTACTTTGTGAAATCGTATAAAAATCTACGGGCATTAAAGCCATTAAACTCTGCATACCATAGAAAACTCCAGCGGGATCAGAGCCAGTGATATTTACGCCAGAAGCGGAAGAAATATCAAGCACATACGCTTCGGCAGTAATACCATTAACAGACATAGGTTCTGTTTGTAAAATAATCGCTTTCCCTCCCGTATAATCTTTCTCAAGAATAGTAAATTTTGTGCCGGTAATTACCTGCAGCATTTCCCGAAGATATTTCGCCTCAGATAAGAGATCGGGACTATAGTGAATTTGTAATGCAGCGCTCACTTCCAAATTGCCAGCTGGAGAGGTTGTGCTAACGGGGGTGGGAATAATCTTATGTAATACATTTCCCGGCAATAATGATAATACTGCATTTTCCTGATAACGACGGGTGGAGCTTGGTATTGGTACAATATCATTGGGGCCACGATTTATCTGATCCGGATTTTCAAACGGTAAAATTTTATAATCAGTTATTCTTAAGATTGATGTTTCATTTCCATTATCATCATAGCGTACTATATATGGATATAGTGGCGCATCCGTTTCCTTGATCAAATAATGTGAAAGATCATAATGCACAGTTACTTGCTCTTTTGGGGCAAGAGAAAAATCCTGCGCTGGAATAATCTTAAACCAGTCCCCGTTAATATGTTTTATAATTGCTTTTGCATTGGGTTGATTCGTTATTTTTCTGGAAATTTGTGAATAATAAATGGCCCAACCGGAATTGCCAATGGTTTGGCTAGATTTGTTTTGGATGGTAAATGCAGCCCTGCAGCTTGATTCCCCTTCCAGCATATTTGTGATCATGCCCCAGCTTAGTTTAATATTCATGTCTTTTACTTTATTTTCACTCTCTTGTTTAGTGCAACTACTAATAAGAAGTGCTAATGCACTAAATATTATAATATTTCTGATTTTGTTTTTCATAATGGTAATATTAATCAAAATTGCTTGCAATTAATACGCAGAAAAATGCTTGATATAATATTCGCAACTATAGGAAAAACCTATATTTATTATAAAGACAAAGTTTTATTTTTATGATCATATAATGGAGACAAAACCAATGAAAAAGATCACTTTACTCCTAATCACTGTTTTTATTTTATTTTCAGGTTGTACAATGGTTAATCACAGTATCACAACTCCTGTGATTTACTTGAGCGATCTGGATATATCAGATGAGGTTTGGGGCCAGGCAAAATCAGTAAAAATTTTTGGGATTGATTTTAGTAGATTATTGAAAAGAAATATTGAAAGTGCAAATATTGGGATGTCTACCAGTGAAATACCAATTATAGGACCGGAAATAACTGGAATACCGGCTTTTCAATCAGTTGGATTGACTATCATTAATACTGAATCTTTAGCTTTGCAGGATTTATTAAAGAAAAATTCTGAATACGATGTACTTATCAGTCCAAAATATTCAAGAACAATCGATGGTTTTTGGCCAATTTATTGGACAGAGACAGTTATGGTTAAAGCTCGTATCGGAAAAATTAAATGAATAGTGTAAGTAATAATCGATTAATGTTCGCCTAGTATTTTGAACGTTAATACAGCATTACTGGCATTTAGTTTAATAGCAATTTTTGGTTTTTTATCCGAGGCATTATTCCGCCGGACCAATATACCTGATGTATTATTTCTTATTATACTTGGATTTCTTATCGGCCCCAATGGGTTTGGATACACATCGCCAGAGGATCTAGCTTCCGTAGCACCAGTATTCACGACTTTCACTCTATTGATCCTGATTTTTGATGGTGCATTTAATATTAATCTATCCTCGCTGATCAGGGAATTTTCTTCCAGTCTCATCCTGACAATATACAATTTTGTTATTTCCACAATCGTAGTGGGGGGAATATTTTACTATATTCATCAATATCATCTTGATGGAACAACAATGATGGCATCAATGATTATTGGGTTTTCTCTTGCTGGTGTATCATCTTCATTTGTGATTCCTATATTGAGTCAGATACGTGTAGGAGGAAAGTTATTTTCCAGATTAGCCCTTGAATCTGCACTTACAGATGTATTCTGTATCGTGGCAACCTTATCAGTTATAGAAGTATATACTACTGGAATTTTTGGTGTTCAAAAAACACTCACTTACCTTATTGAATTATTTGCTATTGCTGGATTTATCGGTGTTTTGGGTGGCATAATATGGATTGTTATCAGAGTGTTTGAAGAACAAAATTATATTATTACGATTGCATATTTAATACTGATTTATTTGGCAACGGAATACTTTGGCGGCAATGGACCTATTGCTGCTTTATTCCTGGGATTGATTTTGAATAACTCAAAGCAACTTTCCTCTATAAAAGAAGGGATTCTTTCCAGGTCGGTTGAGGAAAAACAAAAAGCCATCCAGGGTGATCTTGGAGTCGAAGTAACCTCAGCAACTGAGAAACGGTATTACAATTTGATTTCCTTTTTTCTGAAAGCGCTGTTTTTCATTTATGTGGGTATCCTGCTTGATATTACGGATCAAACAGCGCTGGTTATAGGTAGCATTTTATCGGTTCTTATCATGATCACTCGCATGGGATCAATGCCATTAACTAAGGGGATGCCAAAAGACCAGCGACAACTGGTTAATGCAGTTTTTGCCCGGGGACTGGCTGCTGCTGTACTGATTCAGGCAGTGATCCAGGCCGGTATGCCTGGTGCTGAATACATGGCTCGAGTTGTCTATGTTGTAATTATTGGTACAATTATTCTCAGTTCGCTGCGGGTATTTATTTTGCGGATGAATCTCGCAAAAACAAAAGGCTGATCATTTATAATTTTCTTTTCTAGTCCAGACCTTTTTTAGATAATTCTTTGCTTCCTTACTGTTGAGGTCTGTATACAGTTTATCATACAATTCATCCCTATCCATCTTGTTTGCCTTTTTAGATGCTTCCCTAATGTTTGCTTTGTTAACGAGAGCCTTGGAGACATTCCCAACACCTGTATTGTAAGCTGGTATGGCACAAAGGTACGCTAGTTCGTCATCACGAATACCAGAAAAATAATGATGCCTGATCATGGATAAATAAGCACACCCCAGTTCAACATTGTTCTTGGGTTTGTATAGGTATCTGCCGCTGACATATTTATCCTTTTTATAGATCCACTGGTAGGCATCCCGGGCACCCGTTTTCGGAACCAATTGCATTAATCCATAGGCGGGAACATGCGACTTTGCCTTTGGGTTAAAAGCCGATTCTGTTTCGGCAATTGCCAATGCAATTTCCGGAGGGATGTTGAACCTTCTTGCCTCTATGACAATAAGGTCCTTATATCTGTCCCTGCGCTTTGCAATATGATCATCACTCATCGGTATCTTGATGGAAAAAATGGTTCGTTTTTTTCCATCCTTTGAAAAATGCATTCGGACTTTCTTGGTTTGTGTATTGACAACAGATTTAGCAAAATCCATCGTATTGCCCATACCTTTAACAACCTTACCACTGGCATCAACTAATTGATCTTTCAAAATCGGTTTTCCGTCGTCTCCTTTTTCTTTCAGAACATTATTCAAGTGCCGAAAAAATTTAGAATTAAGGCCTTTTCCTTTTCTCGATCCCTCTTGATCGCTTTTATCTTCTTTATCTTGTAACGCGAAAAAAGTTATCGTATTAATTAGTGATGCGTTGATAGAAAGAATAATATTTTCCACATTGCCTATTTGAGTGATGTTAATCTTTTGATCCGGGTTTAGATCAAGGTTGTAAGAACCGTCTTTGCTTTCATTTTCATCCACGATCACCTCTATGGTCACCTCCCCTTTTTCAAAATCGACTATGGATCGGGAAGTTAGATCCTTGCTGTAAGAAACATAGGTCTTCGATGTTGATTCCTTGTAGGAATCCCATATTTTTTCCACCTCTTTTTTAAATTTTTCCCGTTTTTCCTTTTCCTTTTTTTCTAAATAATCATATTTCTTTGTGATCTTTTCATCATCGAAACCAAAAGCGTTCGGTCCTTGTAAGGAGATAGGCACTTCTTTCCCTGGTCCGAAAAAAGCTACCGCAATAAAGATAATTGGCACAATTGCGCAGAGAGCAATAAATACTAGGGTTGATTTATTTTTCATTATTTATATAACTATGTATCTGAAAAAGCTTACCATTTTCATTATTTATAACCAATACAATATATAGCCGAGCTTAAACCTTAGGCGCAAAAACCTAAACCAGGGTAAGCAACCGTGTTAAATACTTTTTTATCCATCTGGGTTCCAATATTTTTAAAAATAGTCCCTGTATTGTGACAACGCTCACAAACCAAGACTATTGCAAATATTTACTGGAACTGATTCAGCATTTATAATGTAAAACCTACCGATTGCAACCAAATGTGATCATAAACAAAAAGGAGTTAAAAATGAACAAATACAAAACAAATCGTGGTAGAGTTGCTTTCGTAGCACTGTCTTTCGGTATCATTGCAATGTTGATGATAGTGAGTGCCAATAACCGCGCAGTGGAATTAACATATGAAAGTCCCTATCAAGAAAGTAAAGAAGTTGTTCTAGATGATCGTGCTGAAGCATATATCGCTGAGGCTATTGAAGCTATAGATGTGATAATTGAGGAAGCTGAAAATGCAGAGGAAGATCTCGGACCGGAAACTTTTAATGAAGCTTTCGCTGAAGCTCGGGCACTTCTTGGCACCGGCCACGCATTCACCTGGAAAGGACAGGAATACACAACGTCCTATGCAGAGGAGCTGGCGGCAAATAGTTCTCCGGTAAAAGAAAAAGAAGATAGTTTAGATTCTGATGAAGATAGTAATGATACGAAATTCACTGCTGATGAAGATGATGACGTTTACTCAGCCGTGCTAGGGTCGAATGACTAAACCAGCTATTTGGAGTATGGCACACACAAAATCCAATGAAACGGGTCTGGCTTCTTGTCAGACCCGTTTTTTGGTTAACTAAGCATTTAAACACAAACTATAATAATTTTATGAAATACATATTCTCATTATTTCTTGTTATAATTTTTTTTACGGAACACTTCTCTCCCCTTACGAGGACCACTAATCTATTAATCAAAGTAGTCGATAACGAGGATGCGATTTGTTACAGTGCTTGTGACATTGATCCACTAATTACAGAACCCGTGCCACAAACTAATCTATGGCAACATTTAAAAGAAAATTTATCATGGAATACCTACTACAAGGACAAAATCGTGAAGCAGGAGATCAAACGTATCAAAAATCATGGATCTTGGTATTTTAATTATTTGTCGAAACAAGCCAGCCCCTATATTCATTATGTAACTATAGAGTTGGAAAAACGAGGCCTGCCGATGGAACTGGCATTACTACCCTATATAGAAAGCAATTATGACCCTTATGCGTTTTCCCATGGCAGTGCTGCCGGTTTCTGGCAGATGATACCTAGTACTGCACGGCAATATGGCGTGGCAATAAATAGCTGGTATGATGGCCGACGAGATATTGTTTTTTCAACCCAGGCCGCCCTTGATTACCTTACGTACTTACATAAGAGATTTGATGGAGACTGGCTACTTGCTATCGCCGCCTATAATGCTGGTGAAGGAACCGTTTCATATGTCCAAAGGCGCAATGCTGCCTGGGGCAAAGGTACGGATTTTTGGTCTTTGAGTTTACCCCGGGAAACAAAACAATACGTACCCCGACTGTTGGCTCTGATTCACGTAATTGAGAATAGCAGTTCTCTAGGCATAAGACTGCCCAAATTACCAAATAATGAAAGGTTCACTATTGTGAATTGGCCCACACAAATTGATTTAACAGCGTTGGCAGATATAATGGATCTACAACTAGAAGATATATACAAGCTTAATCCGGGTTTCAATTTCTGGCAGTCAGCTCCTGACGGCCCCCATCAACTCCTGATTCCGGTAGAAAATGAATCGTTAATGAATTCTTTAATTGCAAACTTGCCAACAGAAGGATCAATCCAATGGGTTCATTATAAGATAAATAGTGGTGATTGTTTGAGCAAAATCGCAAAAAATCACTCCACATCAGTGGTGCTTATTAAAGCGGTCAACAAATTATCATCGAATATGATTATTGCGGGAGAACAACTGCTCATTCCAAAAATTTTACCTGTTAGCGTATTACCAGAAGATGGGCACGACCCGCACTATACAGAATACAAGATAAAACGCGGGGACTCGTTGTGGGATTTAAGCAAGGAATTTGAGGTGGCCATCGATGAACTTGCAGTCTGGAATAACATAAACACAAAAGATTATTTGAATATTGACCAAACAATTAAATTATTTCAATGCGAAAATAAGCCAGATGTGTCACGCCCAGAAACAATACAAAAGGTTGCTTACCACGTCAGAAATGGTGATTCGCTAGGCCGCATTGCCAATCGTTTTAATGTATCCGTTACGGAACTAGTCAACTGGAACAAAAAGGTGAAAAAACAATCAAGCTTGATTCATCCTGGGCAACACTTGATTATTTATGTTGATATAACACAACAGTATTTTGATGCCTAAAAAAAATAATCAGTAATACTTTTAACCTAGATATTCGTTTCATTGTTTTATTTGTCTTAAAATAGAAAATGCACAAATACTGGTTTTGGCATTTTCTATTTAATAAGCACTGTATCCTATCCTGGCTGTCGTTATTTTTCATTACCGCTTATTCAATTCAAGCGCAGACCGGTAACATTAACGGCAGGGTCGAAACTGCAACTAACGGCACACTTCTGAGCGGCGCAGACATTCTACTAATCGGTACCGATTTTGGAGGATCAACAGACAGTAGTGGTATCTATATAATCGCAAACATACTTCCAGGGACATACAACCTTAGTGCATTCTATATTGGTTATACACAGACAACCGTTACAGATATAAAGGTATACCCCGGCCAGACCACGAATATCAATTTTATACTTGACGAAGAAGTCTTAAAAGGTAAAGAAGTAACCATTATAGCAGAGCGAGCGTTGATCAGACCTGGTATATCAGCAAATACAATCAACCTTGATGTTGAAAATCTGGAAAATCTTCCAATAGCTACGATTGAAGATGCGGTCCGCCTACAAGCAGGTGTTGAGCCAAATATGACAATTCGAGGCGGGAATATTAACTCTACATCATTTATTGTAGATGGGATAAACCTAAGAGAAGGACGAACCAATGGTCCAATTACCGGATTGAGTTACACAGCAGTGGAGCAGATACAAGTACAGACCAGTGGTTTTGATGCTGCTTACGGAAATGTCCGTTCCGGCCTGGTTCAGATTGTTACGAAAGACCCACCAAAAGATCATTTTAGTGCGGATTTATTTATAAGAAATCATCCCGCCCAAAGATTGAATTTTCCTGGCGAATGGAAAACAATTAACAATACAGGCAATGATATAGATCTAACTATAGGCGGACCACTAAGTCAACGATTTGGCAATCTGCGGTTTCTGACATCCTATCGAAAAAATATTATTCCTTATTTGGAACAATTTGGTGAGGATCTGCGGCAAGATGAAACATTTCAAGTCAAACTCATTTCAAATATTAAGCCAGATCTTAAATTTACTCTTAGCGGTTTATTCACTAGTCAAAAGGGCACCACAGACTCGATCAGTACGGTTATGGATGCGGGAATACCGGCTTACCCTTGGGGTTTTGAAAATGATTTTTTTAGGACAGAGGGACTATTTAAAAATGCTAGTATTGGTCTCTCAGATATTGATCACAGTATGTTCGCCGGTAAACTATCACGCACACTAAATGCCAGTACATTTTATGAAATGAAAATGCATTACTTGCGTTCAGATTACTTTTTACGTCCTGATCTCGAAAATATCACCAAGAACAGAGATACTTCAAGTGTGTCAGTTGTTTCGGTGAATTTTGATATTACCAAACAAATGAATTCAAACACCCAACTGAAAACTGGTTTTGAATATATATACAGTAATTATGACATATCTTCAGAGTTTAATGATGCGGTAGATACCAGGGTAATGGCTATTGGGTCAATTTCAAATCTCTTGTTTGGCGAAAATATAGATTATGAATCGCCTTACCGACTGCATGAATCATGGACAGCCTCACCGCAACAGGGGGCCGCTTATATTCAGGGAAAGTTGACATTTAATCAAATGGTTATAAAATTGGGTGCGCGAATGGACTATTTTTCTGCTGGGGGTAAAAACAACATTTTCAGTGATTTTGATCAATTCTTTACCCAGCAAAATAACGATGCCCGAAAGGATTCAGCCGCAACAGTCAGCGCGGAAAAACAGGTGATGTTAAGTCCGCGAATTGGCATATCATTCCCGATCACAGACAAAACAAAATTCTATTTCAATTATGGACAGTTCCGCCAGATGCCCCAGGCTCAGTACCTCTATCGGATGCAGGAAAAGTCCTTTACGGTCGATCGCAGTGCTATTACCGGACTGGGTAATCCCAATCTGCCCATGCCCAGGACCAGTGCTTATGAAATAGGTTATGAAAGGGTATTGACCAATGAATATTTACTACAGTTTTCAGGTTATTCTCGCAGTGTGGATAATCAGGTCAGTTTTCAGGCTTTTATAAGTGATGCAATGATCTATACAATCGCCATACCCAATAATTATAATGATGTCCGTGGCCTGGAATTAACTTTGAGTAAGGTAAAGGGAAATTGGGTCAGGGGTTTCTTAAATTATACCTATATGGATTTTAGTGCTGGGAATTTCGGTATAACCGGCGTCATTCAGAACCCGTTGGATGAGAACGAATACTATAGCATAACTCAGGACCACTATCAGACGAAACCTATAGCACAACCGTATGCCCGACTAAATCTAGAGTTTTTTTTACCTGAACAAACTGGATTACGTTTGTTATCTGATTGGCATATTGATCTATTGAGTCAATGGCGGGCGGGTAAAGTATTTACTTGGAGTGGGCCGATCCTTGACCAAGTGGATGATAAAAATGGCGTGCAGTATATACCGCACCCAACAATAAAAAATAATCTTCGGACAAAGAATTTCTACAGTTTGGATCTGCGCTTCAGTAAAAAATTCAAGACTCGGTTTGGATCAGTACAATTATTTATTGATGTGACCAACCCGTTAAATCTGAAATTTATGTATTTCGAACATCCTTTCATTACAACTGGGGAAAATCCCTTAAGTGATTACAATGATTATATGGCCTCCTTACATTTACCACTCAGCGCATTTGATGATGTCGAGTATTATGATTATCCCTATATGTTTATTCCGGGAGAGGACCAGCCAGGCGATTATCCCAAATCGAACCTGGAATTTGTACCCATAAACATAGTGCGAGGTGATTACCTCCTGCCTCCAGCTGTGGTAATGGAATCAAGAGATCCAAATGAACTTTATTACGTATATAATAGTGGAACGTATATGCAATTCATTGATAGTCAATGGCAGAACGCGGACCCGGGTTTCGTTCAAGATGTCTTGAATAATAAAAATTACATTAATATGCCGGATAATATTCAGACAGCATTCTTAAACCCCAGGGGATTAAAACTGGGGATCAGGATATCATTCAAATAGGCCTCAAGAAGAATTAAACTGATCCGTTTCCAGGATAGCGTAATGCTGCCAGAATTCAACGGAAAAGGCCCACTCATCTACTGAATAATTGGCCTTGGTACCTCCGGGCAATTCCAACTGATTGCGCATCATGGTCACTGGTCCCATAGGCATTTCATCTATACCCTCCGGCAATGCATGAAAACTGATCAACTCCCACTCAGCAGTGGTACTTTGTTCATCATTTTCCTCCAGCACATCATGACGATACAATATCAGTTCAACTTTTCCAGCTTTAAGTAATGTCCCCGCTTTTGCCCGCACCTGGATATAAAAATTTTCATTTAGTCTGCGTTGGACATATTTTGCGGACAATTCTGTTGCTACATCAATCTTTACAAATGGGCAGGTGAATTGTTTGGTAATATCTGCTGCTGCTACCACGAGTCTTACGCCATCCCGGTACCCTTCCTTAAAATTTCCAGCGGACATCTGTACTTCAGCATGCAACGCAATATCTTCAAAGGAAAGTTGACTTGAAAATGATTTTCCAGATTCTTTTGTTTGACGCCGCACAAATTCATTTACTGCAATACGTTCACTCATCATTATTTCCTCAAATTTCTTTGGTTAAATATATTTTGGCATTTTGAAGAATAATAGTTTTGATCGAATTTATGATGGATAAGTATTCATGATTAAACTTGTTTTATTGCGTCATGGCGAAAGCCAATGGAATTTGGAAAATCGTTTTACCGGATGGACCGATGTTGATCTGACTCGAAAAGGAGAGCAGGAGGCGCAAACTTCTGGAAAAATCCTACAAGAACAAGGATTCGTTTTCGATCTGGTCTATACATCGCTCCTCACCAGGGCTATCCGTACAATGGAAATCTGCCTATCGGAAATGGAAATAGATAATGTGCCGATTAAATATAGTTGGCGTTTGAATGAACGGCACTACGGTGCGCTCCAAGGGTTAAACAAAGCAGAGACCGCTGCCAAGTTTGGTGATGCGCAGGTACTGATCTGGCGTCGCAGTTACGACACACAACCTCCAGCACTGGAAATATCAGATAAACGCTGGTCCGGGAATGATCCTACTTATGCCAATATTGATCAAAAGGATATTCCCCTGACCGAATGTTTAAAGGATACTGTAAATCGTTTTCTGCCTTATTGGCTAGAAACCATTGCACCATCTATCCGCAGTCGAAAAAAGGTGTTGATCGTTGCCCACGGGAATTCACTGCGGGCCTTGGTAAAATACCTGGATGATATTTCTGATAATGATATCGTTAGTCTAAATATACCGACAGGTGTACCTCTGGTTTATGAATTGGATGATGAACTACAGCCGATCAAGCATTATTATCTAGGGGATGAGGCAGCGATCCAGGCAGCGATAAATTCAGTAGCTAACCAAGCAAAGAAAAAATAAACCGGGTTTACTCCTGTACAACAGCTACACCAGTGGGCATATGCATGTTGTCCATATCCATACCGCCATCCATCAGCATGATCATCCCGGCCATGACCATGGATTCTGCATCCACAATATATAATACATCACCCATGGAAGAACTTACTACCAGTTTACTGTTATCGGCTGTAAGGGCGACTCCGTGGGGCATTGTAAGATTTTCGGCAGTGAATGTTTTGGTAGTACCGCTAGTAAGATCTGTTTGTACAACATTATTTGACATACGGTTGGTTGTATAAAGATATTTATCATCATTGGAAACAGCTATATGCCAGGGCATCATACCAGTGCTGTAATATTTCACGCTGTCCCCATTCGACGTATCAAATATGCGTACCTGCCCCGTCCCAGAACAAGATACAAACAGTTCCGAACCATCCTGGCTTAATACGAGCTCCAAAGCGTTGTAGGTATTATCATTGATCTCGTAATTATAAGGTACATCTGACCCCAGGCGAAAATTCTGCGGCTGATAATCACTTTCCCCAAAACGGGTGGTCTCGATCGCAAAAAAATGGGAAGCTTCATTACTGGCCACCCATAGCGTAGATCCATCGCTGCTAAGAGCGATTCCGTGAGGTGATGACGCGCCAACATCTACCGTACCCAGAATTGTCATAGTAGCGGCATTGATCTTATGGACCAATTGGGATTCAGAACTTTCCATACCCATGCTAGGCATGGGCATAAAGCGGGATACATAGAGGATCTGGTTTTCCCGATCGATATCCATTAGCGCCGGTTGGCTACCGACAAAAACTGAATCCATTAATTCGTCCGTATCCAAATTAAATTTGCATACATAACCAGAAGAAATAAGCGTTACATACCAGGTACGATGAATTTCATCGATTACAACATAATGTGGTCGATCGCCGGTATTGATAAAGTTTACATCAATTTCTGCTACTAATTCAGCATGATCAACGTCGATCACCGCTACCTTATCAGAGCCCTGCAGTGTAACATAGGCCTTAGTGAATTCCTGATCAGTATCATTATCGTCACTACAGGAGAAGAATATTCCCGCTGCTATTACGACCAGTAGTATACGCTTACGTTTCATTTTATACCGCTTATCTCTGCAATTATAATCATATTCAATAATAGTAAAAAGAAGATTAATTTGGCCACCGATTTTCTAGATCAATCATTCGGATTATCTGTTATGATACGTACATTTTAAGAAGGTTTATCTTTGTCTAACTCACGCATAGAACCACACGGCGGCCAAATATCTAATCGGATGGCCACAGAAGAACGTATCAGCAAACTAAAGCAAGATTTTGTTCATTTACAGTCCTGGACGCTGAACGACCGCCAGATTTGTGACCTCGAAATGATCATGAACGGTGGTTTTTCGCCATTAATCGGTTTCCTTGATCAGGAAGATTATGATGCCGTTTGTACAGGCATGCGCCTGAAAAATAATGATCTCTGGCCCATCCCTATTACCTTGGATGTCACGGAAAATACTGCTGAAAAATTAGCAAAGAAGGGTAAACTAGTTCTGCGCGACAAAGAGGGGTTTGCCCTAGCAGTTATGACCATTGGCAACATCTGGAAACCGGACCGGAAAAAAGAAGCGGGACAAGTTTATGGCACACTAGATGAGACCCATCCTGGTGTGAACTATCTACTGCATGAAAGTAACCCCATTTACATAGGCGGGTCAGTTGAAGGCGTGCATGTCCCCATGCATTATGATTACCAGAACCTGCGGCACACACCGACCCAACTACGGGAAGAATTTGACCGATTGGGCTGGAACAATATTGTTGCTTTCCAGACCCGCAACCCCATGCACCGTGCTCATGTGGAACTGACTCGCAGAGCTTCCGCTGAAGCAAATGCCAATTTGCTAATCCATCCGGTGGTAGGTCTTACTAAGCCCGGCGATGTAAACCATTATACGCGGGTACGCTGTTACCAGAAGATCATGGAAAAATATGTAGATAATACTGCTGCATTGAGTCTGCTACCCTTGGCCATGCGCATGGCGGGACCAAGAGAAGCTCTATGGCATGCTATTATCCGCAAGAATTACGGCTGTAACCATTTTATTGTTGGGCGCGATCACGCCAGTCCAGGTAAGGATAGCAAAGGAAATCCTTTCTACGGTCCCTACGATGCACAGGATCTGCTGCAACAGCATGAGGAAGAACTAGGTATAAAGATGGTGCCCTTTAAGTTGATGGTTTATGTAAAGGACACGGGATCCTACACGGCAACGAATGAAGTACCTGAAGATGCTGAAACATTGACTGTGTCCGGCACAGAATTGCGCGAACTTTTGGATAAAGGCGGTGATGTGCCTGAATGGTTTTCCTACCCGGATGTAGTGGAAGAACTGCGCAAGCAGCGACCGACCATGTCCAAACGGGGCTTCACTATTTTCTTCACCGGGTTATCCGGATCAGGTAAATCGACCCTGGCCAATGGACTATTGGTCAAATTGCTGGAGGACGGCCGACGGCCGACGACACTGCTGGATGGAGACATTGTACGTACGCACCTCTCCAGTGAACTTGGCTTTTCCCAGGAACACCGCTCTTTAAATATCCGACGGATCGGCTTTGTAGCCAGCGAGATTACTAAAAACGGCGGCATCGCCATTTGTGCGCCAATCGCCCCTTATCGCATAGACCGGCGTTTTAACAGGGATATGATTGGACCGCTAGGGGGCTATATAGAAATATTTGTGAATACACCGCTGGAGGTCTGCGAAAGCAGGGATGTAAAAGGCCTCTATGCCAAGGCGCGCCAGGGACTTATCAAACAATTCACCGGTATTGATGATCCTTATGAAGAACCTAAAAATGCGGAAATTGTGATCGATTCCAGCACCGAAGATCCAGAAGTTTTAGTGGAGCAGATCTTGAAAAAGATTCACGCCATGGGCTATTGATCAGTCTTCAGACAGCTTTTCCAGAAGATTAGCAGAAAAAATCCCCGTATTATGATTATCGCCCCAGATTGGTTTCAGACCGTAATAGCCTACCGTCATGATTTGCCTAACTTGATAACTGGCGGTTGTTTTTTGCTGGGGCGCAGATTGGTAAATATTGCCCAAGGCATCCGTTTCACCAGCACAGCCGGCACAGGGGCATTCGTCCCGTAATCGCTGTAGCGAAACAATAGCTTCACTGCCATCTGAAAAATTCACCAGCAGCAGGTCGTTGACTACTTCAAAGTCCTGGATATTTTTATTGTTTTCAGGCACTGTCATACAAATTGATTAGCCGTTTTTTGGCACGTAAATTTCCGTGTCTTTATTGAAATAATGAAAACAAATCCGGGCGCTTAGCTCAGTTGGTCAGAGCGCTGTCTTCACACGGCAGAGGTCGGCAGTTCGAGCCTGCCAGTGCCCACTCTTCTAAAACCCTTGATTTAATGTCGGGGGCTTTGTCTATAACCAACCATTTAATTTAGTCAGCCCTACTCGTACCTCTATGCCATATATATGCGTTTGGAGGTAAGGTATTTGGAGGTAAGTCTTTGGGTACACCAAGGCGGTACTCATATATATACAGGTGTGTGTGTCTTAAAATTTTCCAAATAAAAGAACGTCATAATTGACTTTGGAAAACGTCAGTAACGGGTGTGGTTGATGCACAAGGCAACAAAGTCAATCACCCCCATACCCTCATACTGTTAAAAGCAAAGATAATTAAAGTCATTCAGTGACAGTTCGCGGTATCCGAATCAACCTAAAAAAGACAAGACGGATTTCTCAACCTAATTTGCACCCACCTATAGTTAATCGATGGGGGTAGGGTAAGGAATAAAAGAGGCGCACGCATTGTAACGCTATTTTTTGATATTTAGGCTGGCGGGGTGTAATATTGTCTTAATGAAACGTATCTACCAAAATCAACAATTAGAGAATGAATAGAAAACAAAAGTTTACAATAGTGACTGTTTGGATATTATTAACTAGAGGTTATGATACATATGCAACTTTCCAACACACTCCAGATTTAGGTAAAGAAGCAAATCCATTAGTTTCAATTTTTGGTTTTAACTGGACTTCTTTACTGGTTGTGGTTGCAGTTGGTAGCCTATATGTGATTTATACTTATTACTTAGCAACCTTTAAAACATATAATTTTTTGCCCAAAGAAAAAGGTTACAGTCTTAGTCATTTTATCGGATATGTTTACACTGGAAAGAAACAAAGCTGGATTTCAGTGTTTTATAAAATTCCAAAAGATTTGCAAAGATTTAATCACGTTATTATGGGTCAACTACTTTCAAGATGTTTGGTTTTTGCAGGTTTTGTATCAACTATAATGTGGTTGCTGATAAATAACACAGAATTCTATAAAAGTATTCATAGTGCACCAATGATATATCTAATACTAATAATTGGAAGTGTTTATATATCTTATAGATGGTTCAAGAAAATATATAGTGAATATATAACTAACGCCCAGTAGCGGGGTTTTTTGTTTCCCCCACATTTGTTCTTATTTTTCCCTGTGATAGTTTGTGGTAAACATGCATTGGTTTAGTGAGTTTAACAATTTCACTGCTTACATATCTGATATAGTATGGGGGGGGTGGACAATATTTCTCCTGTGTGGTGTTGGTCTTCTACTAACATTAAAGACACGATTTATTCAGGTTACACGCTTTTGTACATCATGGAAACTTCTGTTTGGTGCTGCTTTCAAAAAAGAGAGATCTGACAAAGAAGGTGACATCTCTCCTTTTCAGGCGCTTACCACTGCTCTATCAGCGACAATAGGGAACGGAAATGTGGCAGGCGTTGCCACCGCTATTGCTATTGGAGGCCCCGGGGCAGCTTTCTGGATGTGGGCGGTATCCCTATTCGGTATGGCCACAAAGTATGCTGAAGCGGTATTGGGTGTAAAGTATCGCTATCAAGCTGAGGATGGGACTATGCTAGCCGGCCCTATGGTCTACATCAATAGAGGCTTAGGCATGAGACGCTTGGGTATCTTTTTTGCAATTGCCGCACTGTTTGGAGGCCTTGGTGCTGGGAACATGACACAGTCCAACTCTATTGCCTTGGTTTTATTTAGTGATTTTGATATACCAAAATGGATAAGTGGTATCGTACTTGCATTTGTCCTATGGCTTGTAATAATAGGGGGCATCAGACGCATAGGCCGTGTTGCAGAAACGCTGGTTCCCTCTATGGCTCTTATTTATATAGTAAGTTGTTTAGTAATATTATACACCAATCTATCTGGGATCCCCGCTGCCTTTGCACTTATCATTGATAGTGCATTTAGTGACACAGCCGCGACTGGAGGTTTTGCCGGGGCAACAGTTGCGAGAGCCATGGCTTATGGTTTCCGCAGAGGAACAGTGTCTAGTGAGGCTGGCATTGGCACTGCCGCTATCGCTCATGGAGCAGCCAGAACTTCGGATCCTCATAGTCAGGGGCTTATAGGAATGATGGGTGTATTTATTGATACTATGGTCGTATCAAGTATGACAGCTCTCGTGCTGGTGACTACTGGCGCATGGTCTTCTGGTCTTATCAGCACTGAAATGACTGCAATGGCTTTCAAAAGCGTCCTTCCTTTTGGAGGAGTCATTATTATCATCGTGTCTGCCCTATTTGGTTTTACCACTATGGTAGGCTGGGCATATTATTGTGAGCAGTCACTTCGACATATTGGAGGAATAAAATTTTCTATTCCATTCAGATGGATCTATTGCGGGCTGGCCGGGCTAGGCGCAATGTTTCAGGTGAAGCCTCTATGGGACTGGGCCGATATTTTTATAGGTTTGATGGTGTTTGCAAATCTTATTGCCCTCATTGCACTAAGAAATGAGGTAAAAACAATTAGTCAGCCCTAAAATAATCTTATGTTATTTTATCATATGTTCAAATAAGTTTCATTGAATGCAATTGCGACCCTCCATAGAACAGACACTTTCTTCTGTAAATATTATTAGTCCTTATTTATCTCAGACGCCTCTGGAATTTGAAAAATCAATCAGCGCGATCGTGGGAACTGATACCTACGTTAAGCATGAATATAAATCCCCGGTGAATTCATTCAAGGCCCGAGGTGCGCTTACTCTAGTGCACCACCTAAAAAATTCAGGTAAAGTAATAAAAGTGATAACCGCATCCACCGGTAATCACGGATCCGCGATGGCTTTCGCCTGCAAAAAATTTGATATGCCTATCACTGTTGTTGTTCCAGAAGGAGCGGACAGAAGCAAGGTCGAGCTAATAAAAACATTTGGTGCGGATCTGCAAATCCTGGGACAGGACCTTGATGAATCTAAAGACATCATACAGAAAATGGATTTGCCTGATGACTGTCTATTTATTGAAGATGGTGCCGTTGCAGAAATTGTTGCAGGTACATCTACAATTGGCTATGAAATCACAAAACAACAGAGAGAAGTTTTAGATATTGTGTTTGTACCTCTAGGAAATGGATCACTCATTGGTGGCATAGGAAGCGTTCTTAAACACGAGAGCCCTGACACTCGTATCATAGGGGTCCAGTCGGATCTGGCCCCGTGCATGTCATACTCGTTCCAGCAGAAGGCATCAGTAAATACAGAAAGTTGTGATACATTTGCTGGAGGAATCGCTGTTCGGGTTGCGATCCCCGAGGCCGTTGATCTTATGCTTGAAGTGGTGGATGATGTGATACTCGTCTCTGATAAGGAGCTAAAAGAATCCATGGCTCTTTTTCTAAAAGCAATAGATGTTTTGATAGAGGGGGCAGGCGCAGCGGCGCTGGCAGGGGCACTGAAAATGAAAAAAGAATTAAATAATAAATCTGTTTGTCTTATTGCTTCTGGGAGCAATGTGGATAAAAAGCTCAGGCAAGATATCATCACAAACTATGCTAATTAGATTAGGAGCTATTTATGGCTGACATAGTGTTGAGGGGCGGTGAAATCATTAATGGCGAGGGGCATCCTGCGGTTTCCGGTGACGTTGTTGTAGATGGCGGCACTATAGTATCCACCTCTAGTCAATCCACAACAGAGGCCAATCTAGAGTTTGATGTGCAAGGTAAGATTGTATGCCCAGGCTTCATTGATATACACAGCCACTCTGATTTTTCACTTATGGCAGACCGTCGCAATGAGGGGGCTATTCGTCAAGGCATCACGACGCTGGTAACAGGCAACTGCGGACACGGGCCTGCTCCATTACACAATCTGGATCTAGCCAAGCGCAATACTGTAGGCTTTAGCGAAAGCTGGGGCGTTGATTTTTCTTGGACATCATTCAATGAATACCTGGAGGTTCTTTTATCGCCTGGACTTTCCGCCAATGTCGCGCCACTCATCCCACACGGATCCGTGAGACTGGCCGCTATGGGGCACTCCACTGGTGAGGCCTCATCCAGTGACCTGGAGAATATGAAATCCATGGTTCAGGAGGCTATGTGTGCTGGTGCTATAGGCCTATCCTCAGGCCTTGAATATTCTCCCGGCATATACGCTGATGAGGATGAGCTGACTGCCCTTGCCTCTGTCGCTGCAAAATATTCTGGTATTTATGCTAGCCATATTCGTAACAGGGGAGAATTATTTGAGGATGCGGTAGAAGAAGCGATAAATATATGTAGGCGATCAGATCTTCCTGGGCAATTATCGCATCTGGCCCCACGCCCTTATGCACCGGAAGGGGCGTTTGAAAATGTTCTCAAAACAGTGAATCTTGCTAGAGAGGTTGAGGGTATACGGCTAGGAATCGATACCTTTCCAGATGTCTGGGGGCCGGGAATGGTAGTAGCTCTTTTGCCCCCGTGGGTATACGAGGGTGATCGGAGTGAAGTATTGAATCGCCTTGACGATCCTCAAACAATAGAAAACTGTCGAGATCATTTCTACGATCCCACGAATTACCTGCTTCGTTTAGGAGGCCTAGAAATGTTTTATCTTTCCTCCTCTATTGCGCATCCAGAGCTTGTTGGTAAGAATTTTATTGAAATAGGAGAGGCCTTTGGGTGTGACCCTGTGGAAGGCATTTTTAAGCTGGTGCTAGCTGATGGCGCGGATTTTTATAATGTGATGCTAAGACATATTTTTGCTACCAGCGATGATCTGGATCTGCTACTTAGTGAGCCATACTGTTCTATTGAAAGTGATGGTGTTGTAACAGCAACAGATGGGGCTCTCTCAAACTTCACCATGAACAGGTCTAGTTTTTGTTACACCATAAGATTTTTAGATGAGTATGTTTTTAAGCGTGAAATGTTTAGCCTGGAAGAGGCAATTCGTAAAATGACTTCTCTACCGGCGGACTCAGCAGGATTATCTAAGCGTGGTCGTGTTGCGCCAGGCATGGATGCAGATCTAGTTGTTCTAGACCCAGATAAGCTCTCAGATAATAGTACAGACGACGAGCCCAAGGCATATCCCTCTGGCATTGAGACAGTAATAGTTAACGGCAAATTGGTCTTGAATAACGGCCAACGAACTGAAAATCTGCCTGGTCGACTTGCTACTCAGTAGTTATTATCATAAATAACAACGGATTTAAGCAAGCCCCGCCCATTAGCGGGGTTTTTTGTTTCCCCACATTTGTCCTTACATTCCGCCGCAATGATTAGAAATAACTAAGGAGACTAAACTGAAGAATTGCGAACAATGATTTCAAATAATTCATTCTTTAAGGAAATTCCGGTCATTGACATTTCTCCACTGGTAGGACCCCAAGACAATCCAAAATCGTTGCGAAAGACAGCGAAGGAAATAGAAAATGCCTGCAAAAATATTGGGTTTTTTTATGTAAAGAACCATCAAATCCCACAGAATCATCTGGATGCTGTAATTCTTGTAATGCAGGAGTTCTTTAATCTGCCAGAAGAAGAAAAAATGGAAATCCATATCGGTAATTCAGATGTATTCCGAGGATATACTCCCCTGGGTAAGGAACTCACCAATGCGAAGTATGACTGGCATGAATGTGTAGATTTTGGACTGGATCTTGAACCAAATCATCCTGAAGTAATAGCAGGGAACCAATTGTTGGGCCCCAACCAATGGCCGGAGAACCAACCCAATTTTAGAAAAGCACTAGAAAGGCATTGGGATCTCATGATTCTGTTAGGGAGAAGGATAACGGAAGGATTGGCTATGAGCCTAGGGTTTGATAAAAAAAAATTCGCTCGTTTTATGAATAAATCCCACAGTTTTATGCGAATCTCAAATTATCCTCCATATGGAAAAGATCAGGAAGAAAATGTGGGTGATGGAATTGGGGCTCACATTGATTACGGATTTCTCACTATTTTACTTCAAGATAATATTGGTGGACTGGAGGTAAAAAATGCTGATAACGAATGGGTCAGCGCTCCGATGATCCCTGGCACCTTTTTGATCAATATTGGTCATATGATCCAACGGTGGACCAATGATTACTATAAGGCAACCGTTCATCGTGTGATTCCGCCAAAACATGAAACTCGTTGCTCCCTTCCATTTTTCTTTGAGCCAAACTTTGATGCGATCGTGGTTCCACTGGATACATTCTGCAGTAAAAATAATCCACCTCGATATAAGCCATTCCATTTTGGTAATTATCTTGAGAGTAAATTCACGACCAGTTATTCCGATACAGTGATATAATCCCCCTCTTGAATTTTCTTTCTATCCAGTTGTATCATTGAATATCAATTAAAGTAAAATGGATAAAAAATTACTAATATCATTTTTCATCCTATATCTTATTGTGCCAAATCTTATCAATGCAAATGGACAAATTGATGGTGAAAATAATCCTCAAAAGTATTCACCATTTCTTCAAGATTCGATTAATGATTACCATAGCGTAGATAAATCATTTCAATTAAATGATTTATCTACGCTATGGCGTTTGACCTTTGATTCGATTAAAATGCCAGATAAGGATGGATCCATGGGGCTATTAGGATTTTATTATCTTGCCAAATTTAGTCCACTTTTTAATGGTGGTATTGTTGGCTATAGCGCAATGAGAGGTAACCAAGGTGGTTTATTTGTTTTAGGAATTGAAGGCAATATTTATCATCGTCTAATCTCAAAACTTTGGATTCACTCTGGTTTATTTGTTGGAGGAGGAGGTGGCAAGGTGGGGACTGGTAATGGCTCTATGATGCGGAGCCACATTGGCCTCTCTTATGACTTTGAACGATTCAAATTAGGTGCCAACTACAGTTATGTGAGTTTTCCTGATAGCAGGATCCAAGGTAAGCAAGTTAGTCTTTCCATTACTATCCCAACTCAATTTTATTACACCAATCCAAATTTCATTGGTAAGACTATAGATGACTTAAACATGTTAAAACATATATCAAATTCAAGTAATATTGTATTTGATCGCATCTATATGGGTATCATTGTAAAAAACTATTTTCAAAAGTTGGCGACAAAAAATACTTATGGAGAAGTTCAAGATGATACTATTTGGCTTACAGGATTTGAACTTGGTCGCTTCATGACAAAAAATACTTATATCTTGTTGAAAACTTCTGGTGCTTTCAAAGGAAATCCACACGGTTATATGGATTTTTTAGCTGGTGTTGGTTACAACTATCCTTTAATTACCCAATACTTATCATTATCAGGAAAAATCACTGCAGGTTCTGGGGGTGGCGGTCACGTGGATACAGGGGGTGGATTTTTGGTGGAGACAAATATTGGTCTAAAACTGAACTTTACTCCAAATATTGCTATGCAAATTGATGGTGGATATTTGAATTCCCCTAAAGGAAATCTCAAAGCAATTAGCCTGACATCCAAACTTCTTTATTCAATAGAAACAGCCAGTATTGTACCCACATACAAAAGTAGGAGTGCTGATGGTATTTACACCTTCTATACTTGGGCTATTAGGATAACTAACCAAGTTTATAGACACCCCAAACGTACTCAAAATATTGCTAATGATAATGTGCATCTCATTTGTGTTAAATTTGATAAATTGTTGAACAATTATATTTTTCTTACAGGTCAAGCTCATTCCGCATATTCCGGTAATTACGTAGGAGGGTATGCCGCTGGATTGGTCGGTGTTGGTATACAAAGTAAGGCGATACTTAATGATAAATTAAAAGCTAATGCAGAAATGTTAATTGGTGCTGGTGGCGGTGGACATTTAGCCATAGGACAAGGGGCCATTGCACAATCTGTTTTCGGATTGACATATAATTTTAACAACTACTTTGGTGTGCGATTGTCCACTGGAGAGCTGTTTGCTTTAAAAGACGACTTAAACAATAATATAATTGACCTAGGTTTAGTAATCAACTTTGCAACATTAATTCGATCACTTAACTATTAACTATTAATTTAAATTATGCTTGTGGAAAAATCATTATCCAATAAAATAGCTGACTTGGCAAAAAGTCTCCCAGAATATATTTACCTATTCCTGATTGCTTCCACAGCTGTGGTGGTAGGTATCGAATGGGACATATCCTGGCACGAGACCATTGGCCGGGATAAATTATTATCCCCGCCCCACATTGTTGTATATCTGGGCGGAATTATTTGTGGTGTAACCTGTGCCTACATGGCTTTGAGACAAACTTTCGTAGATATTAACCTTTATAACCGCTATGTGACCTTTTGGGGCTTCAAAGCACCTTTTGCCTGTTGGGTTTGTATATGGGGGACCATTGCCATGCTGACGTCAGCCCCGTTTGATGATTGGTGGCATAATGCTTATGGTCTTGACGTTCAAATCATTAGTCCACCGCATCTCGTTCTAGCTGCAGGTTTCTTTGCTATTCTATTGGGAACTCTGCTCCTACTAATAGCTGAAAAAAATCTGGCCAAGGGTAATAAGAAAGATTTTCTGGAACTATTATTCATGTATTCTGCTAGCTTGATCGTAGTCCAGTTTGCAATTATTCTCACAGAATACAGCTTTACCAATAAACAGCACACATATGAATTTTATCTGTTATCATTGACAATCTATTCTTTTCTAATCGTTGCTTTTCGCAAGGCAGCTGATCATAAATATGCAGCAACTATCATTGCGGCACTGTTTATCTTACATCGTCTACTAATCATCTGGATCTTACCGTTATTTGAAGCTGAACCACTGCTGGGTCCTATTTATAGAGATGTAGACCATTATGTGGCTCCTTACTTCCCCGTTCTATTAGTGATCCCAGCGCTTGGTGTTGACATCCTGCACCATAAGATCAAAAGTGGTAACAGAATAGTACAAACAGCAATGATTGGTATTTGTTTTTGCATCACTTTCTTTATTGCACAGTGGTACTTTGCTGAATTTCTTCTCACAGAAAATGCTAGAAACTGGTTTTTTGCTGCTAATAATAATTTTCCTTACTGGGTCAGTATGGGTGAACGTAGTTACGAGTTCTGGTTTCAGGAATGGACACCCTATGGACAAAAACATGAATTAAAAAAAATTACGCTGGGGAATTTTGGCCTTCTTACCATTTTTACCATCCTTTTTTCCTACTTAGGCAGCTTCTTCGGTACTTGGATTAGGAAAATCAAGCGATGATCTGCGGGATAAATAAGTTCATTCTACGTTCCATAATTCTTTCTTGTTTTCTAAATGCGGACATTGGGCATAACAATGTTGTTTATGAGGGAAAGGCCGGCGATATACCATTGCGGGTATTTGTTCAGTTGCCTGGTGTGGTCCCTGGCTTGGCAGATATTTCAATAAGGGTTTTTGCAGATGGTGTTAACAAGGTAACAATCCAGCCGCAAAAACAGGATAAAGACAGAAAAAGCAAATCGCCGCCGCCTGATGTTGCCGAACCTGTCCAGGGAGAAACTAATTTGTTTTCTGCGCAGCTATGGCTAATGGATTTTGGTTCGTATAACCTTGATATAAAAATATATCAAGACCAGCGTGTTGAGCGGACCTCTATTCCAGTTAATTCTATTGCCACAAAAGTAGCCGTAATGAATCAGGCCACATCATCCGTTCTGTGGGTTTTGCTCGGTGTGTTATTCTTTGGCGGTATTAACATCATCAGGATCGGCTATAAGGATAGCACTGAACCACCTGATACTGAACCAGGCCAAACAAAAAGAAAACGATCCTACATTGTTACAGGTATAACGCTATTGTTTTTCTCAGCAATAATTTATGGTGGAAAAAACTGGTGGGATAAAATTGATCTGGCTTACCAACAAAACATATTCCAGTCTCTCGATAATAAGGTGGATATATTGAATAATGGTCAAACGAATCATATTAGTATTGAGATTGTAGACGAATTGTGGATTAAAGGAAGAATAGCAGATCTTATTCCCGATCATGGAAAAATTATGCACTTGTATATCATCAGTGATACATATGAACAGCTGGCACATATTCACCCAAGCAGAACAGATGATAGAAATGTTTTCATAGCAAAGATGCCACCTTTTGATAATGGAACGTATCACCTTTATATGGACATTACCCATGAAACTGGTTTTTCCCACACCATGACCAACACATTTACCTATAATACTGAAAATACAATCTACGACCCCACTATTCTTACAGTAGAAAGAGATCCAGATGATTCATGGACGCTGAATACTAGTGAGGACAGAATTACATGGAAAGACAAACAAACTTCATATAATGCTGGAGACAATATTGCGATGCATTTTAAAGTGAGTAATAATGGGACAGCAGCAGTGTTAGAACCTTATATAAGCATGGGCGGTCACGCAGCGCTGTTAAAAAATGATAGGAGTGTTTTTGTCCACCTGCACCCTATTGGAACAATCAGCATGGCCTCGCAGGAAAAGTTTCAGGAAAATTATACCCAAGGTGTACTTGATCGGGAAGATATATGTTTTTTCGGTTTTGCAGATGATTCAACGGGGAATTACTTCAATAGCAATACATCACCAAATGGTGAAGTAAATTTCCCGGCAATTAAACTAACAACGCCAGGCAATTACTCCATCTGGGTACAAGTAAAAAGCGCAGGTGAGGTCATTACACAGAAATTTGATTTCAACGTAATTCTATGATCATATTACCATACTTAAGATCAAGGCTATCGAGAATGCAGTTAGACCCAGGATAACCGTAAGTATTGTCCATGATTGCAAGGTCTGCCGTTCCGTAAGACCAAAATAACGATTCACTAGCCAGAAACCACTGTCGTTCACATGGGACATCATTGTAGCGCCAGAGGCAATGGCAATGACTACTAAAGCCTTGTAAACTTCTGCACCAGTAAAGGATAACAATAGTGGTGCCGTTAAACCCGCACTGGTAATCATAGCAACGGTAGCTGAACCTTGGATCACGCGCACCAATAAGCTGCATATAAAGGCAAACATTATTGGCGTAGTTGTATCGCCAGTCAGGGATTTGGCTAACATAGCGCCTGCACCAGTATCGATCAAGATTTGCTTAAACATTCCGCCTGCGCCAGTTAATAAAATAATTAAGCCTGCCGGAGCCATGGACTTGCTCCATATTTCCTGAATGTCATCCTTGGTCATGCCTTGGCGAAGGCCCAAAAAATACCAGGCCAGTAAATTCGCGATGATCAAGGCAGTAAATGGATGCCCGATTAGTCCGATCCAAATTGTGAAGGCAGACGGGATCGACCAAGCTGTTTGCGGAATATGCTTTACTGCAGTGTTCATGACCATAAGCAATATCGGAATAAAGATAATTGTTATGATCATCCCAGGATGAACATGGCTATTTTTATCCTTACTTGTCTCTTCCATATAATTAGGTATGGGCACCTTGATTCTATTACTTACATATGAGCCAAAAATCGGCCCGCTGATCACAGCGGCAGGTATACCAACCACAAGGCCAAATAGAATAACATAGCCTAAATCCGCACCCAGTATGTGCGCCACGGCAACAGGTCCTGGTGTTGGGGGTATGAACCCATGGGCAACGGCCAGTCCAGCCAGTAAAGGCATGCCAAAAAATAACAATGATTTGCCGGTTTGTCTCTGTAGGGCATAAATGATCGGAACCAATATGATGAAGGCTACATCAAAAAACACAGGAATAGAGACCATAAGTCCTGTCCCAACCATTGCCCATGGCGCCCTTTCCAAACTCATTTTTTCCAGCATATAATTCGCCAGTGAGCGGGCACCACCGGATCTCTCTAACAATGCACCAAATAGTGCACCAAGGCCCACAACAGTTGCTACAAACCCAAGCGTATCACCCATTCCCTTTTTCATACTGTCAATAATTATATTAGGGGGCATTCCAGCCAAGATACCAGCGGCCATACTTGCGATCAGCAGTGCCAAAAACGCCTGTATTTTTAATCGTAGAATCAATAACAACAGTAAAGCAATACTGATAAGAACAGCCGCTAGAAGATGATAATCCATAATTAGTCTGTATGTCTTAACTTATTTAAAATAATTTTCACAATATGATCGAAGGAGGAGGAAATGTTAAAATGCCAGCCATATTGTGGGGGTTCCAAATCCGCTAATTGTGAATCTAACAACTCTGATTTGAAATAATGTCCCTTTCTTCCAGACATCCGTGCTTTAATTAGTTCTGGGCGACCGTAAAGAAATATCCAGATTATATCATTTTTTTTGCCTGATTGAAGAGCTGTTCTGTATATTTCTTTAAGCGCAGAGCAAGCTAGAACGGCGCCTGTGGCCGCTTCCCACTGCACCAGATTCTTACTCAATGTTTCCAGCCAGGATTTCCTGTCTTTGTCATCCAGCGGTATTCCCTGTTTCATTTTAACAATATTGCCTTGAGGGTGAAAATCATCCGCATCATAAAAAGGGACTTCCAGTTCGGATGCCAATGCCTTACCTACAGTGGTTTTTCCGGAGCCCGATACACCCATAACTACGATTATCATGATCACAATATATTGGCTCCAAAGATTTTGAACAACATTAGCAATAAAATCTTGCGCTCTAATATTTCAATATGCATTTTTTAGTTAAGTTTTGGTTTGAGAAAAGGTTGCTAGCAAAAGAAATTTCTGATGAAAAGATTGTATATATTAATAGGATTTTCTTTGCTGCAAGCCCAGCCGCAGCCTGTTAACCGCACCATTTTCATGATTGATATTGCCGCAACAGATGAAGAAATCATTATTGATGGTGAACGTAATGAAACAGTTTGGGAAAATACTACTACGGCAAAGGACTTTTTTAGAATAACACCTATTGATACCGGCCTGGCTACTACAAGGACAGAAGTACAACTGGTATACAATGACGATTATCTTTTTGCAGCGATTATCTGTTACGACGCGGTACTTGGTAAACGTCCTGTAGAATCGCTACGGCGAGATTTCAGTTTTCCAAAAAATGATAACTTCATCATTTTCATGGACACCTACAATGATCAGACCAACGGCTTTGCATTTGGGGTATCCGCCGCTGGTGCACAATGGGACGGCATACAGGCTGATGGCGGTGATGTTTCACTTGACTGGGATTGCAAATGGTATTCCGCTGTAAAAGAATATGATGATCACTGGGTAGCTGAATTTGCAATTCCTTTTCGCAGTATTCGTTACCAGGAAGGAGTTGATGAATGGGGCATTAATTTCAGTCGTTTTTCATTGCTCCAAAATGAAAAGTCTGCCTGGGCACCTGTACCGCGACAATTCAAATCCTCTACCCTGGCCTTCACTGGTACGCTGCAATGGGATAAACCTCCCCCGAAACAGGGAACCCGATTTTCAATAATTCCTTTTCTTTCTGGCCAAGGATTGGAAAATATAGATGCTGGCACCCCGCCAAATAGTGATGTAGATAGCGGTTTAGATGCAAAAGTAACATTATCAACTTCATTAAATTTGGACTTAACAATTAATCCCGATTTTTCGCAGGTAGAGGTAGACCAACAGAGAACAAATCTGGATCGTTTTGAATTGTTCTTTCCCGAAAAACGGCAGTTTTTTCTGGAGAACAGTGATCTTTTTGCCAGCCTGGGTAGTAAAAATATTCGTCCTTTTTTCTCCCGGCGGATTGGGCTAGCTACTCCGGTTATAGGCGGTGCTCGTCTAAGCGGTAAACTGGGGCCAAATTACCGATTGGGGATCATGAATATGCAAACCAATGGAAATGAGGAAACCCCTGCTACTAACTTTACCGTGGCAACACTTCAGCGAAAAGTACTTACACGTTCCAGTTTAAGTATATTCATAGTAAATAAGGAATCTGACCTACAAGGGAATGCAAATGGCGGAGAAAATTCGTATAACCGGGTTGGTGGTATTGATTTTAACCTGGCCAGTGCGGATAACCTTTGGACAGGGAAAACTTTTTTTCACCAAGCAATATACAAGAATGCCGGTGCTAACGCATTTGCAGCAGCTACTTCAATTAAATACAATAATGGCACAGTTTCAGGCCAGATGGGTTATTCTGTTGTTGGCACAGATTTCCAGGCTGATGTAGGTTTTATAAAGCGGACTGGGTTCCACCGGTTTGGGCCACATTTAGAATACAAATTTTACCCCAATAAAGGGAAAATACTTAATCATGGACCAACATTTAAATTTGATAATGTATTCGATGAAGACCTCAAACCAATGGATCGAGAACTTGAACTAAAATACATAATCAACTATATAGACCGGAGTAAGTTGTCAGCAGAACTAGAGCGCGGTTTTGTAAAATTACTCGAACCTTTTGACCCAACAAATACAGGTGGGGATACACTTGCATCCGGTAGCGCATACAACTGGAATGAATTTTCGATGAAATATGAATCTGATGCCCGAAAAACGATCAATTTTACTTCCAATATTCGGTACGGAGGTTACTATAACGGAAACAAGTTTTCATTCAATGGTGAAATTAATTATCGAGTACAGCCTTATGTAAACCTATCCATATCTACGACTTATGATAAGATTGATCTGCCCAAACCTTTTAAAAGTATGGCCTTTTTATTGATTGGACCGCGGCTAGATCTAACCTTTACTAATAAATTGTTTCTCACTACTTTTGTTCAATTTAACGATCAGGCTGATAATGTTAATTTGAATTTGCGTTTTCAGTGGCGTTTTGCACCGGTATCCGATCTGTTTATTGTTTATACAAATAATGCTTATCCGGCTGATTTCCGCACCAAAGACAAAGCGTTGGTAGCCAAGATATCTTACTGGTTTAACTAAACTGTGCCTGAACTTCCCGAAGTTGAAACAGTAGTCTTATCCATCAGGGATCAACTTGTGGGCCGGAAATTCATAAATATTAATGTGTACTGGCCCAAGGTATTGTTCAACTTTTCAAAACAAGAATTTTTAGATAACCTAGTTCGAAGAAATATTACCAACGTTCACCGCAGGGCAAAATTTATTGTGCTGTCCTTTGACGAAGATATTCTCGCAATCCACTTACGAATGACTGGCAAACTGTATTTTGCTGATGGTAAAACTAATGGAAAGCATATCTCCGCCTGTATGGAACTAGATAATGGTCAACAGTTGGTTTTTGAGGATACAAGAAAATTTGGCCGGTTTTATTATTACACGTCACAGGATTTTCTAGATAAAAAACTTGGCATTGAACCACTTGGTGATTCTTTTACCCCTGAATGGCTGATAGAGAACCTGCGCTGTAAAAAGCGAATGATAAAAGCCTTATTGCTAGATCAACGTATCATTGCCGGACTGGGTAATATATATGTGGATGAATGCTTGTGGCAGAGCGGAATACACCCGGAAACAAAGTCTAACAAAATACAGAAAAATAATATTAGCACCCTTTGTGAGTCGATCAAAAACACTTTACAATCATCTATAACTGCCCGTGGCACAACCGTGGTAAATTTTAGTTATCTCAATGGAAGATCAGGGAAATTTTCAAATCAGTTACAAGTCTTTGGGAAAGAGGGTCAACCATGTGCGATCTGTACAACAGAAATAAAAAAGAAACGGGTTGCGGGTCGCGGTACCCATTTTTGTCCCACGTGTCAAAAGAAACAGTATTAAGAATTCGAAGATTTTTCGTTCTTTGGTGAAGTTTTTATTTTACACGTAAATTATACACCCGTGAACCAAAGCTTGAAAATGAAACAAGTACCTGTTCTACTAATTTTCCTGTCTGGCTTTATTTTTCCACAAACCCGTGAATTTGTCGAAGAGACTTATGATGACGGTATGCCTAAAATTATAACTATCTTCAAACAATCTGGCAATACCATTATTATTACAAAACGATCCTACTGGTATAATAATGGTCAAAAACAAAAAGAAGGCACCTATAGAAATGGGTTGTGGAACGGGAAATGGACTTACTGGAATAAAGAAGGTGTCCGATATGCGGATGGCCAATTCATAGATGGCAAACTGCATGGCATATATAACTGGTACTACGACAGCGGAAAAAAATTTAAACAAGAAGCATTTAAAAATGGGGTTCGCCACGGCAAGAGTACACAATGGTATGAAAATAGCTGGAAACAGATTGAAGGTGAATATTTGGAAGGAAAACGATTCGGCAAATGGATATTCTATAATGAGGATAGAACTATAGATGTTGAAAAACTGTTTGGAGAAGAGATTTAGGACCCCTGGGTTACTGTATTATTTACTGTTAATCCAATCAATATAAACCCATGTGCGGTAGGAAAACACTTACCAAGGACACCCAGGCAATAATTGAAGAGCTGCTTGTTGATGAATGGGATCAAAAAGATGAATACAATCCAAGTTACAATATTGCGCCCACGCAAAAATCGCCAATTTTAATTTACAATAACAAACGCAAGATAGAGCACATGCGCTGGGGCCTGATACCATCCTGGGCAAAAGATAAAGCTATCGGCGCAAAGATGATTAACGCCCGTGGAGAAACGTTATTAGAAAAACCATCCTTTAAAAATCTTGTGAGTAGCAAGCGGTGTATCGTAATCACAGATGGCTATTTCGAATGGCAGAATATAGGCGCTATTAAAACACCCCATTATTTTCATGACCCTAAGAAAAACTTATTGCCAATGGCCGGATTGTGGGACGAATGGCGATCTGCCAATGGCGAATTAATAAAAACATATACGGTAATTACGACTACACCCAAACCAGAATAT
>Ga0257111_1000088_pt1 | contig 34497 bp, 31 predicted proteins | sample LP_taG_6_FD_191567 | JGI IMG/M metagenome (GOLD analysis project Ga0257111, IMG submission 191567) | Marine microbial communities from Northeast Subartic Pacific Ocean, Canada - LP_J_2015_P26_500m | ecosystem: Environmental > Aquatic > Marine > Oceanic | place: Canada: Northeast Subartic Pacific...
TGCAATATTAAGTGTGCCGCCTTCTTTTAGGCGATTCGCGATCATATCCAGAAACGCGGGCTGCACGATTCGACGTTTATGGTGGCGTTTTTTTGGCCATGGATCTGGAAAATAGAGATTAATTCTTTCCAGTGTGTTTTCTTTTATTTGATCATTGATAACTTCAATAGCGTCATGAGAAGAAAGTTTTATATTTGATATCCTAGATTTTTTAATTTTGAGTAAGCAATGACCAATCCCTGGTTTGTGAACTTCGATTCCAAAATAGTTATTTTTCGGATTCTCGATGGCTTCTTCAACTAATGTCTCTCCATTACCAAATCCAATTTCTAAGATAATTGGAGCTTTTCTTTTATATAGTGATGCTAAATCTAATCTTTTTTTATCAAAGTCAACACCAAACAATGGCCAAATTGTTTTTAAAGCAGCGCTTTGTGCTTTTGTAATTCGACCAGTTCTTCTAACAAAACTTTTTATTGTTTTTTCTTTAAATGTTTTTATCACACCAGAATCAACAGAGGCATCATTAATTGTTTACTCTAATTTTTTGGATTAGCAAAAAATATACTCGTTATTCCCAAGATAATTAGTAACCAGCCTAGCCACGTTATGTTTGAGAATAAAAGAATTAGCGTAGCCGAAATTATAGCTGTGCTACCTATACTTATAAAAAATCTTTGTTTTTGTTGTTTATAGAGTTGATTTTTAAGATTTTGTATTTCTAAGGATTGTCTCGCATGAAAATCATTATCATTTACTCTTGTGGTTAGTTTTTTTAGTATATTGGGCATTTCTCGCAGTGTTTCTCTGAGTTGAGGAAGATTGTCACGAATATTTTTTACAATAGCATTTACTCCAACTTGTTCATCCATCCATGATCGAAGTATGGGTTGAGCAGTTTTCCATAAATCCAGTTCTGGATAAAGCTCCCTTCCAAGTCCTTCTATATTGAATAATGTTTTTTGAAGCAGAATAAGCTGGGGTTGTATCTCCATATCGAATTGCTGAGCTGTTTCGAATAATCCTAAAAGCACTTGGGCAAAAGATATTTCGGATAATGGTTTATTGAAAATAGGATCGCAAACTGTTCGGACTGCTGTTTCTAACTCATCTATACGAGTATCTGGCGGAACCCAACCTGAATCTATATGCAATTTTGCAATTTTATAGTAATCCCTATCAAAAAATGCCAGAAAATTCTCAGCAAGATAATATTGATCACTAGCACTAAGTGTCCCCATGATGCCGAAATCAACTGCTGCATATTTTGGGTTTTTTGGATCTTCTACCTGAACAAAAATATTTCCTGGATGCATGTCGGCATGAAAAAAATTATGATGAAACACTTGGGTAAAAAATATCTCTACTCCGTTTTCTGCAAGGGTTTTTATATTGGTTTTTGCCGATTTTAATGCTTCCATATCTCGAATTGGTATACCATATATACGTTCTTGAACAAGTACTTCTTTTCTGCAGTAATCCCAAAAAATATTTGGAACGTATAATAGATTTGAACCTTCAAAATTACGTTTTAATTGTGCTGTATTTGCTCCTTCACGCATTAAATTGAGTTCATTCATCACAGTTTTTTCATATTCTGTAATAATTTCTAAGGGTTTTAAATTTTTACTACGTGGCCAATATTTGTTAGCGAGATTAGCTAAGAAATACAGCATTTCTATATCCCGTTTTATGAATTTTTGTATATCAGGGCGAAGTATTTTTACAATGACCTCGGTACCGTCCTTTAATATTGCCCCATGAACTTGAGCCACGGATGCCGCGGCTAGTGGATTTGAATCGAATTTTAAGAATACTTTTTTTAATGGTAGACCGTATATTTTAATAAGTTGATCAATAATTTTTTCACTAGGAATGGGCTTTACCTGATCTTGAAGTTTTGATAGTTCATCTGCAATATCATGTGAGATGAGATCACGCCTAGTTGATATTACTTGACCAAATTTAACGAAAATTGGACCCAGTTCTTCAAACGCTAGTCGTAATCGGCGTCCCAGAGAATCTGTCTTGATGTTTTTTTTTGGAAAAATATAAAAAAAATATCGCAATGGCCTTAAAAAATGTGTTTTTTTTATGATTTCATCTAGTCCGTATTTAACCAAAACACGCTGAATTTCTATAAGTCGTTGTAAATTTTTTAATGAAATCATGATTATTTATTAGTTTTTTCTCTATGCTCAATCCCGCTTTCGAGTCGATCGACATCATCTCGAAGTTTATTTACATCATTTCGAAATATCTCTATCTCATATTTGCTCGGTAATGATCGAGATTCTTCCTGGAGAAATTCAGATATATTGTTACCCATTATAGTTGCTGATTTTTTACGCCAGCTGTTTATAGATTTAAGAAAACTACCAATACTATGGGCCACTCCATCACCTAATATCGTCGATAGTTCTTCCTCAAGATCTGGTTTGGCATATTTTAGTAATTGCTGAAACTTTTTTGCGATTTGAGCGTCTCCATCTATGGAAATGGAGCCATTATAGAGGGCATCATCAGTGGTATTTGCAAGAAGATTAGCTAGCGTATAAAGCGAACCACTAATTATCACATCTGGGTTTTCGATGTGATCTTGGATGATTACCCCATCAGGCGAAACTGTGCAGAATAAAATAAGTGAGGGCTTAGTTAATTGGATTCCGAGTGATTTTCCATTAAGAGTGTCACAAAGTTTTTTCGCATTTTTTTTCGCATTAATCTGTCGGTTAAGCAGATTTATGGCAGGACTGAATAGAGATTTTAGCTCATTCATTAAAATTTATAACCTATATGAAGAGCTACTATACCGGCACTTAGATTATGATATCTACATTGTTCAAATTTTGAATCTTTCATCATATTGAGAAGCGTTTCTTGATCAGGGTGCATTCTTATTGATTCAGCAAGATATCGATAGCTATCAGCATCTTTGGTAACTATCTCTCCCAACAACGGGAGTATTTTGAAAGAATATATATCATAAATTGGTTGTATTGCTTCTAAAGGGGTAGAAAATTCTAGAATTAGTAATTTACCCCCTGGTTTTAGAATTCTATGCATAGAAGAAAGAGCTATTTCTTTATTGGTTATATTTCTTAACCCAAATGCAATTGTGATGCAATCAAAACTGTTATTAGAGAAAGGAGGGGTTTCAGCATCTACCTGTACAATTGATAAATTACCTGCTGCGCCCTTGTTTATTAATCTAGTCCGACCTCGATTAAGCATAGACAAATTGATGTCAGCAAGGATGACGTGTCCATTATTACCTACTTGATCACAAAAGATTTGAGCTAGATCTCCCGTTCCTCCTGCTAAGTCTAATACAGCTTGATTTCTTTTTACGGAAGCTTGGTTAACCGTAAATTTTTTCCACAAACGATGAAGACCTCCGGACATGAGATCGTTCATAATGTCATATCGATGAGTGACAGAATCAAAAACATTTTTAACACGTTTTGTTTTTTGTTCTATTGGTATCTCTTCATATCCGAAGTGGGTTGTTTTTTTTACCATAATTTTTTCATTCTTGACTTTAGGGTGAGCATACCCTGATGATCAGATTTGGTCGAGATAAGACTACAAAAATTTTCTTGAATCTAACAGATCATAAAGATCCGCTTTTTAAAAATTTTATTTATTTTTGTTGAGTAATTAAATTTTTATAGTTACAGAATGTAACGACTTAAATCTTCATTTTTTGAGAGTTCTGCTAGATGGTCATCAACGTATTTACCATTAACTTCAACTTTGCTCCCTTCTTTTTCAGATGCTTCAAATGAAATAGTTTCAAGTAATCTTTCCATCACGGTATGTAATCTCCGGGCTCCTATATTTTCTGTATTTTCATTTACTTGATAGGCGACTTCTGCAAGTCTTTTCACACCACATTCTGTAAATTTAAGGGTAACACCCTCTGTTCCTATAAGGGCATTATATTGGGTTGTCAACGAAGCATCAGGTTCGGTTAGAATTCTTATAAAATCTTCAGTTTTAAGTGATCTTAGCTCAACACGTATTGGAAAACGACCTTGAAGCTCTGGAATCAAATCTGAGGGTTTAGATACATGAAATGCGCCCGATGCTATGAAAAGAATATGATCAGTTTTTACCATGCCATATTTTGTATTTACTGTTGATCCTTCTACAAGTGGTAAAAGATCACGCTGAACACCCTCTCTTGATACGTCAGCACCGATACCTTCAGAACGTCTCGCTATTTTATCTATTTCATCAAGAAAAACTATACCTTGTTGCTCAACTGCTTCTATAGCTTGAGATTTAAGTTCCTCTGCATCAAGCATTTTAGCGGCTTCTTCGTCTGTTAACATTTTCATTGCTTGTTTTACTTTTAATTTTCTAGTCTTTTTTCTATCTCCTGACAGGTTTTGAAACATCCCCTGAAGTTGGTTAGACATTTCTTCCATTCCTGGCGGCGCCATTATTTCAATTCCAATAGGAACAGCTTGAATTTCAATTTCAACTTCTTTGTCATCAATTTTTCCTTCGCGTAACATTTTCCGAAACTTTTGACGGGTATCATTCATTCCTCGCTCAATTGTATCGTTATCATTAACATCATCAATTGCCCCTGGGGGAGGAGGTAGCAATGCATCTAGAATACGTTCTTCGGCATAATCTTCTGCACGATGACGAACTTTTGCCATTTCTTCTTCCCTTGTTATTTTTACAGCAACATCAACTAGGTCTCGAATAATGCTATCTACTTCACGTCCGACATATCCTACTTCTGTAAATTTGGAGGCTTCAACTTTAATAAAAGGCGCTTTCGCTAGCTTCGCTAGACGTCTTGAAATTTCTGTTTTTCCGATTCCAGTGGGTCCTATCATGAGGATATTCTTTGGCGTGATTTCACTGCGCAATGGTTCTTCTACTCTCATTCGTCGCCAACGATTTCTAAGAGCAATAGCAACGGCACGTTTTGCTTCATTTTGGCTTATGATATGCTTATCAAGCTCTTGAACAATCTCTCTTGGAGTCATTTGTGACATAGTGATTCCCGTGATTATTTATTTTTAGTTGAAAGTTCTTCTGTAATGATATTTTGATTGGTGAATACGCAGATATCTCCCGCAATTTTTAATGCTTCCTTTACTATAGACATTGCACTCAGTTTTGTGTTTTTTATTAAAGCCAAAGCTGCCGCTTGAGCGTAAGGGCCGCCTGAGCCAATAGCCATCAAATTATTCTCAGGTTCTATAACATCACCATTACCAGAAATGATGAAGGAACTTGTATCATCAGCCACACACAGGAGAGCTTCTAGTCGTCTTAGCCTTCTATCCATTCGCCATTCTTTTGCTAATTCTATTGCTGCACGAGTTAGATTCCCATATTGCTCGTGTTTGCTTTCAAATAATTCAAATAATGTAAAAGCATCGGCAGTGCCTCCAGCGAATCCAGCGATAACTTTCCCTGAAGCTAAAGTTCTTACCTTTCTTGCATTGCTTTTCATTATGGTATTACCCATACTCACTTGGCCATCGCCAGCAATTGCCACCTTTCCATTACGTCGAACCGAAATTATTGTTGTTCCACGATATTGATCCATATTTACAATCCTGATTAATTAAATATTTTATATTATGAATTTAGCGACCCTAAAACGATTGCTAAATTATTTATTCTTTCTCTTTTTCGCTCTTGGATGTGTTTGATCGTATATTTGGGCAAGATGCTGAAAATCAAGGTGTGTGTATATTTGTGTTGTACTAATATTAGCGTGCCCAAGAAGTTCCTGTACCCCACGAAGATCATGACTTGATTCTAGAAGATGTGTAGCAAATGAATGTCGGAACAAGTGAGGATAAACTTTACTATCTATTCCTTGTTGTTTTGCCCAATGACTTACTCTTGATTGCACTGATCTAGCGCTTAATCTTTTACCTCGAGAACTTACAAAAAGAGCTTTTTCATTGTTTTTTGCCAGTTTATGTCGTTCTGAGCGCCATTTTTTTATTGCACGTATTGCATATTGACCAATAGGTAAAATCCTATCTTTATTTCCTTTTCCATGGGCATGGACAGTTTTATCTAGGAAATCAATATCATTAAGATTGAGATTTGTTAATTCACCTAAACGAAGTCCGCATGAATAAAGGAGTTCAAGAATAGCATGATCTCGAAAAAAAATTGGTCCGTCTCCCTTAATATCAAGTAACTTAGCCATTCGGTCAGCATCAATATTTTCAGGAAGGCGTTTATCCGATTTTGGCGCCGTAACAGACTCGACAGGATTTTTATTAACATGTTTTTCACGTAATAAATAACGAAAAAAAGTTCTTGTGGCTGAAAGTCGACGTTGGATGCTTCTTGAACTTAAACCATTGCGATAACTTTTTGCACTGTAATCTCGAATATGTTCACAATTTAGGTCTTGCCATAGATCTATTTTTGATTTTCTACAGTATTGATAGAGGGCTTCAATATCTCGACGATAATGTTTGCAAGTTAAAGGAGAAAGTCTACGTTCTATTTCTAGGTGGTTTATAAACTTCGTTATTAAATTTTTCTCGTTTTTAAGCATTTTTACTGCATTATTTTTTTAAATCATTATATCTTACAAAGATTTTATTTTTGATGTTATAAGTTCACTGAGGTGTAATAAAAAGTCTGTTCTCATACCAGGGTGAAATCGGTCTTCATCAAAACTACCTATTGCTAAAAAACCGAGTTCCGACATTTTTCCTAAAGGTATTAAAGCGATTGATTTAATCTGATTTTTTATTTTTTTTATAAACAAAAAATTATATTCTGATTTCTTTTTCCTTCCGCAATAAGGAATATTTCTTGAGAGAAATTTCTTGAAAGGTTCTAAGTCTTTATCATTACTACTAACTAATTTGGTGAAGTTATTAGCGGCAAGATTTTTGTATGCTTTAATTTCATTGAAGAGAATGAACGTTGAAACATCAATATCAAAATCATTTTTAAGGGAGTTATTACATATTTGAAAAGTTTTTTTTATATCTTTTGTTATTATTAATCTGGATGATAATTTAAAAATATTTTTTGCAAGTGTTTCATTGACTCTAGCAAATTCAATGATTTCTTTAATTTGAGATTCAAGTTTAGAGTGCTTTTCTCTCAGTACTGTAATTTGCCGTTCAATCAATGAAACTGAATCCCCAACTTCATGAGGAAAAATCAAGGTGTTTAATAAATCGTTATTCTTAACAAAAAAATTAATATGATTTTCAAGATATTCTTTTACATCGTTATCATTAAGAGTATTTTTTTTTGCACTTATTTTTTTATTTTGAGGCTTCAATATTCAGACCTTTTTGAAATATATTGTTAGATTTTTTTATTTCTCCTAATTTTGCAAGTAAATTACCATAATCTAGACATATTTCTGGAGTTATTTTAATTGCCATTGCTAATTCAAAATAATTTCGAGCCTTTCCCAAAAGTTCGTTTCTTAGGCAAACTTGTCCAGTAGCATGTAATAAATAAAAATCATTTTTTCTTTTTTCCAGCCAATTTTCTAGGCATTTGAGCTGTTTTTGAGGATCTTTTGGTTCTAGGAGGCCGTATATTTTAACAAGTTTATTTTCCCAATTTTTGTTTAATCTTTTTATCAAATCTTTTTCTAATTTTTCATCCATCTTCAATCGAAGCATGGCTAGGTAATAATTCTCTATAATATTTATATTTTCTTGATATTTTCTTGGGATTTTCTTCCACAGATTTAAAATCTTATCACTATCTGAATAAGTTTTAAGGAGTTCGTAATATACTCGTAATGACCATATTTCAAGTGTCCTATCGTCAATTTTTTGATGTTTTTTAAGCTGAGGCAATAGCTTACAGAGACTTTTCCAATCATTCGTTTCAAAATATAACTTTCCTAAGAGAGTCAAGACATAGCTATGATTGGAATTCTCTTCTTTAAATTTTTGTATACTAGCAAGTGCCTTTTCAAATTGTCTTTGATCTAATTGGAATTCAGTTTGCTTTAAGAGTATTGCGCTAGCTGCTTCCGGAACATTTTTGTAAGCTTTTCTTAGCCATTCTTCGCATTCGTCATAGCATCCTCGATTATTTGCTGATTTTGCCGCTTCCAGATAATTTAGCAGGGGAGTAGTGGTTAATGAAGCCCCCATTCCCAGAAGTTTTTCACCTTTTTTAAAATTTCCTTCCGCAATTTCTATTGCCCCTTGGGTTGTTTGTTTCGTGGCTCGTGAAATTTGAAACTTTGAAGAAATTTTTGCCAAATTTTTTGGCACACGGATAATTTTCATTATGAGGAAAAAAGCTAAAACAATGATTATATAAAGCCCGATAAATACCGGAACTGACATTTCAATCAAGTAGTTCCTAATACTTATTGCTACATAACCTGGATCCTGCAATATAAGATGAGCAATTATGCTGCTTAAGATGATGGTTAAGACAATTATTGTTCCGAATTTCATTGGCCAATTTCTTTTGATTCACTTCTTTTGAGGTTAGTATTTTCTTTATAGCGCTGTAAGAGCCTTAGCGATTCTGTAATATCAGGTGGAGTCAAAAATGTGTTCTGTTGGATTTCTTGGATTATTGTAAGTGTATTAGCTACCAATGGGTTTTCAATATCAAAATATTTTTTTATCCATTCTAAAGAGTTATTCATATTTTCCTGAAAAAGAATATGTTTGCCATTTAGCATTGAAATCTTTGCTGCCTGCAAATGCAATATCAGATTTGTATACAAGTATTCTTTTGATGTTTTTAGACGAATATTATTCGATAACTCATCGTTACGGCTTATAGAGATTAAGTTGCCAATTGAATTTTTAAATGATTCTAATGCTATAGAAAAGCTAGTTACCTCATTTGTCTGGGTTTCTTTTATGATGTTGCTGGAAAATGAATCTTTTTTGATAGCCAGTGATTCAGCAATATCAATTAGATCATTTATTTTTAAAGTATTTTTTTCAATATCTGAAATTTGAAGATTTTCAAGTTCTGACATCTCCTCACTCAATTTTTCTCTAACATATAGTAATTCTGGATTGTCAACAGCAGAAATTTTTTTATCAGCTAGCTTCAGCGCAGTTAATGCTAGTTTAGGATTGTTATTGAGCTGTAATTGGACATTTGCAGCTTGCATATAATATTCAGTCTCAGCAAGGATCCATGTGTTTTGAATATCAGCTGAGATACCTTGAACCGAGGAGAAAGAATTTTCAAGATTTGACATTCGTTGATGAAGAGTTTCAAACGGTTGAATATTTTGCTCAAGATTTCTCTGAGATTTTGAAATATTGTTGATTATTTCTTTTAATTCCGCGTAGTCATTCTTATAGAAATCTTCATTTTCTTGTTGATATCTTTGATAAACGGTGATGATTGCCACTGTGGGGAGCAGAATAAGGAGAATAATAAATCCTTTTATTAGTCGAGAATATTTTTTTCTACTGGAAGAATTTTTTACGGCGGCTTTTTCACGAATTTTATTATCATTTAATTTTTGTGAATCGCCGTCTTCAGTTGGATCACTTTGCTTTTCATCCGTTCCTGTGGATTGTTTTTTCATAATTAAGATTCTGACAGTTTATATAATTTTTAATCAATCCTTTTTTGATTTTTTTTAGCTTAATATTTTTTTAAATTAGCAGTATCACATAATCAATAGTCTCGCTTAGCGTAACTTCTGTGAAAATAATATTCACCAACTGTTTCCAAAAACATTCGGATAAAAACTTTTCGCAGAAGTTCTCTTTTTATATGTTGCTGTATATTATTGTGTTTCTTATAATCATAATTGAAAAATACCCTGACAGCATAATGAAACTTTTATATTTCTAGCTAGCATCAAAAATTATTATGACAAAAGAATCAATAGAAAAATTAACGAAACAGTTTATTAAATCATTTCCTGACGGATTTCTGTCTGCAAAAGAAGATTTTGAGAAAAATGTCAAGGCAGCATTAGAGAGCGGATTAGGAAAACTTGATCTTGTAACAAGGGAAGAGTTTGAGGTGCAGCAAACTGTGTTAAAAAGGACACGAGAGAAACTAGAAAAAATAGAAAGGCATCTGAACTCTTTAGCGATTAACCAGTCCATAAAAGATTAGACTGATTGAAAAAATATAGCTAATTTGTATAAATATAACTTTTTTAAATCTGTTCTTTTGAAGTTTTTTTATCAATTATTGAGCAATTTGAGATAACATATAATCTACAGCATTGAAAACTTCTTTTTCCGTCAAGTCTAGTCTAGCGCCTTTAGGCGGCATATAACCATAAGAACCCATGTAACCATTGATTGATCGGTTTTGAAGAACATCTAGACCCTGTGTAATTCTTGTCGACCAATTAACTTTATCGGTTATTTTTGGAGCGCCTCCTATGCCATCACCATGGCAAATGATGCAAGCCTGATTATAGACTTCGTTACCTGAAAGTTCAGCATTTTGAATTGGCGCGGGAGGTATTTTTTCTGTATTATTTTTTTGTAGAATGGTTTGACTGTGTTTTATGTTGATTTGGCCAAAAGGACGTAATTTTTCATCAATTGTCATTGCCTTCGAGGAAAGATGGTTGTTTATAAGAGATGGCGACATGGTACGCACTTTATTTGTTACCAATACCAATGCTGTCATAAAAATTATCATTAAACCCATAATTTTATATCCATCCGTAAATTTTTTATCATTCTTCAAGTTTTGCTCCAAAAAATTTTTTAATTATAAGTTAATTTTTGGGTTAAGGAAGTATTTTTTTGGAGGCGTAGTATATTCTAATCATCATTCTGTAATAAAACAGTTCATGATTGGCGATACTCTCAATTGTCTGCATCTTAATTGATCTTGATTGATTTCAAGCTATAGTAGTGAGACAGTAAACCTGTTACTTAATTAAAGGATAAATTTGATGAGGCTAATGACACGTTTTTTTTCTATAATTTTTTATATATCCTTGGTTTTAGGTTGTAGTCAGGAATCTCAGCAACCAGGAAATATTGACACCAAACAACAGCAAGAAACTGTTGTAGCCGATGTAGTAATCATGGGGGGAAAAATTGCTACTGTAGACCCGGAACTTGGGAATGTTGAAGCGCTAGCTATCAATGGTTATCAAATTACTGCAGTTGGTAGTAATGAAGAAATATCTTCCCTTATTGGTTCCGAGACGAAAATCGTCGAGCTTAATGGCCGTTTTGCTATGCCAGGTTTTATAGAGGGGCATGGGCATTATTTAGGTTTGGGGCGTTCAAAACAGATTCTTGATCTAAATGATATAAAAAATTGGAATGAAATTGTCAGCATGGTTGCAGTCGCCGTAGATAAAGCAAATCCAGGCGATTGGATTTTTGGCCGTGGTTGGCATCAGGATAAATGGGATAGCCTTCCCGATGCAGCAGTAGATGGTGTTCCAATTAACGATACTTTGAATGAAGTGTCTGCAGAAAACCCTGTGATTCTTGGTCATGCGAGCGGACACGCTGCTTTTTGGAATGACCTTGCGCTGGAAATTGCAGGCGTGACTGATGATACACCTAATCCTGAAGGAGGAACTATTGTAAGAACGCCTGATGGCAAGGCAACAGGCTTAATGCGTGAAACTGCCCAGCGGCTAATTAATCAAGCAAGAAGAGAATATGATGGTCGTCTAACACCAGAACAAGAAGAGTCATTAAATAGAGAGCGCGCGCAACTTGCTGCAGACGAGGCATTAAAGTATGGAGTGACTTCTTTCCACGATGCAGGAGCGAGTTTTGAAACTATTGATTTTTTTAAACAACTTGAAGATGAAGGTAAATTGGATATTCGTCTTTATGCTATGGTCAGACGCATATCCAATGAAATGATGGAGAAGGCGCTACCTCAATATAAAATGTTGCCTGAAGGCAACGATTTTCTCACTGTACGCTCAATAAAACGCCAGATTGATGGAGCTTTGGGAGCACATGGCGCTTGGCTTCTTGAGCCTTATGAAGACCTGCCTGAGACATCGGGCCTTGTTCTTGAAAAAATAGAGGATATTGAACGTACCGCTGAAATTGCGGTCAGGCATGGTTTTCAAGTCAATACTCATGCGATTGGCGATCGTGCAAACCAAGAAACACTTGATATTTATGAACGTACATGGAATCGACTCGATGTTGATGGAAAAAAATTACGTTGGCGGATAGAACATGCACAGCATATTGATCCACTAGATGTTCCACGTTTTGGAGAGCTTGGTGTAATAGCGTCAATACAGGCTGTTCATGGAACTTCGGATGGCCCCTGGATCCCTTCTCGTTTGGGAGATGAGCGGGCAGAAGCAACTTCACAACCTTGGCGTGACTTGTTCAATACGAACGCTATTGTTACAAATGGAACAGATGTTCCGGTTGAGCGTATTAATCCAATTGCTTCTTACTATTCTTCGGTTTCAAGAACCATGAATAATGGCGTAAAATTCTATCCGAAACATGTTATGACAAGAGAGGAAGCATTGCAGTCATATACGATTAATAATGCTTTTGCGGCTTTTGAAGAAGACATCAAAGGTAGTTTGACTCCTGGAAAATATGCCGACATAGTTATACTGTCGCAAGACCTTTTGACCGTCGACGAGGATAAAATTCCTGACATAACAGTAGATATAACAATTGTTGGTGGAAAGATTAAATATACCAGAGACCCAAGTTCTGAAAAATTAAATTAATCTTATCTAATTTTTCACTTTTATAATGCACGTATTAAAATGAATAGTAATACAACATTTAAGAATTATGTCGGAGGGCATTTTGTAACTGGATCAAAGTTTTTTGATAGTATAAATCCAGTAGATGGCTCTCTTGTTGCTAAGGTATCAGAAGCTGATGATGGAATGCTTGATGAAGCTGTTCAATCAGCACGAGATGCCTTAAATACCCAATGGTTATCAGCATCAGCGGAAGATCGATGCGGAGTACTTCATCAGATTGCTGATGGTATTGAAAAGCGATTTCAGGATTTTGTTGATGCTGAGATAGCTGATACGGGTAAACCCATCAAACAAGTGGCTAGTATTGATATCCCTCGAGGTATCGCAAATTTTAGATTTTTCGCTGATCTTGTCAAAGTCGCTGGATCAGAGTGCTTTGAGATGGAAACCCCAGATGGAATTCGGGCTATTAATTATTCAATACGTAAGCCATTAGGCGTGATTGGGGTTATCTCCCCTTGGAATTTGCCACTATTGCTTTTTACGTGGAAAATTGGGCCTGCCCTTGCTGCAGGTAATTGTATTGTTGCTAAACCTTCAGAGGAAACTCCCGGAACAGCGACATTATTAGCAGAAGTTATTCATGGAACAGATATACCAGCAGGAGTATTTAATTTATTACATGGTTTTGGCGAAGGTTCAATTGGTGAAAAATTAGCGAAGCATCCAGGAATTGATGCGATAACATTTACCGGTGAATCTGCAACAGGCTCCTCAATCATGAGATCTGCGGCAGATAACGTTAAATCTCTATCATTTGAATTAGGTGGAAAGAATGCCGCAATTATTTGTGATGATGCAGACTTTGAATCTGCTGTAGATGGGACTGTAAGATCAACTTTCTCAAATTGCGGTCAAGTGTGCTTATCTTCTGAAAGAGTTTATGTTCAAGAAAATATATTCGAAGATTTTATTTCAACATTTAAAAGTAAGGCTGAAGCATTAAAGATGAGCTGGCCTAAAGACAAAGATACTGACATTGGCCCTCTTATTTCAATAGAACATCGCAAAAAAGTGCTTTCATACTTTACTCAAGCAGCTAAAGATGGAGCAACTGTGATTACTGGAGGGAAGGTACCCGAGTTTGGCGATCGACGAGATAATGGTGCTTGGATAGAACCGACTATTTTTACTGGTCTATCAGAAAGTCATTCCTCGGTAAAGGAAGAAATTTTTGGCCCAGTTTGTCATGTCGCTCCATTTAAAACTATGACCGAAGTTATTTCAAAAGTTAATGATAGTAAGTATGGTCTTGCAGCTGCTTTGTGGACGAAAGATCTCCATAGAGCCCACTCCCTGGCGCACCAACTTGAAGTTGGAATAGTTTGGGTTAATAGCTGGTATTTAAGGGATCTTCGGACACCTTTTGGCGGTGTAAAATTATCCGGTATAGGTAGAGAAGGAGGACTGCATTCATTAAACTTTTATTCCGAGCTGAGCAATATTTGTATCAAACTATAGTGGCTCTTGGAGTGAATTGATTGATTTTTTAGTTGAGAATTTTAATACTTTATCTTGAATTTTAGACATTCTGATTACAAAAATATCTTTTAAGTAATTCTGCATATTTTTCCATGGATCATGAGAACCTTGCTTGGGAAATTTATGGATAGATCTCTTTATGTATCCAGAAGATAAATTAAACAAATCCTCACCTTCTTTAACTGAGTCATCTGCGTGCGGACAGCAAATGGAATAATCTTTTTTATCCATGTAATTGAGGAGTCGGCCGACATACTCACTAGTAAGATCTGCTTTTAAAGTCCATGAAGCGTTTGTGTATCCAAAAGTATAGGCCAAATTGGGTATATCACTAAACATTACGCCTTTATAACTCATGGTTTTAGAAAAATCGACGAGAGTATCATCCACTTTTATTTGTATACCATTGAGAACTTCAAGATTCAGGCCAGTCGCCGTTATAATTAGGTCTGCATTAAGATGTTTTCCAGATTTAAGTTGTATTCCTTTTTTTGTAAATTTTTCTATATGATCCGTAACAACAGAAGCTTTTCCTGAATTAATAACTCTAAAGAGATCCCCATCAGGTATTAAACACAATCGCTGATCCCAAGGATTGTACGTAGGAGTAAAATGCTTTTCTGCGTAATCTTTTCCAAGCGCATTACTCGCATGATTGATGAGACGTTTTTTCATCTTATCTGGATATTTTCTAGATAACGAAAAAAGCAAACTACCAATTAAGATAAATAGCCAGCGAATTAGAAAGGAAGAAAGTCTTACTCCAAAAAACTTTTGAAGACTCTTTTCTAGATTGCTTTCATAAGGAACTAATTCATAATAAGTCGGAGATCTTTGTAGCATCGTTACATGGGATGCTTTTTTAGCCATTGAAGGAACTATGGTAACAGCAGTAGCCCCACTTCCAATTACCACCACATTCTTATCATTATAATTTAAATTTTTAGGCCACTCTTGCGGGTGAATAATTTGGCCCTCAAAGCTATCTCTTCCCTTAAAATTAGGGGTATATCCTTTTTTATAACTATAATAACCTCCACATAGCCACAAAAAATCACACGTGAGTTTATTTGTTTCTACGCTGTTCTCTTCCTGAATTTCGACCACCCATTTTGCCTGAGAAGAACACCAAGATGCGTGTTTAACCCAGTTATTAAGAAGTATATTTTTCTCTAATTTGTATTCTTCAACTGTTTCACGAAGATAATTTAGGATTGAAGAACCATCTGCAATTATGCTTGCTGTTCTCCACGGTCTGAACCTGAAACCCATAGTATGCATATCGGAATCAGATCTAATACCTGGATAACGGAACAAATCCCACGTCCCGCCGATATTGTCCCTACCTTCGAGGATAGTAAAGGATTTATTAGGGCAAAGTTTTTTTATATGACAACCTGCACTAATTCCTGAAATACCTGCTCCGATAATTATTACATCATGATGTTTTGGTTTAGGAGGTAGATTTTTTTCTATTGTCTTTATTGACATAAATATATGGAAGTTTATATTGGATAGAATATTATAAAGGTTCTCTACTAACTAAACGAGAGACATAAATACAAAGTTGTAATTTTTAGTTATATAGTTCCAAAATTTTCGGGAGCGGTAAGTTATGCATATTATAATTTTATTTGGAATGCTTATTTTCTTTGCGCCGATAGCCTACTCCGATATATTACCAGAACAGGGAGGTCATGAAGAACTTACATCACCAACAGATAATTGGTTTATGGATGTATCATCAAGAGGATCTTATTTATATGACAGTGCCAATGGCGATATGCTTGGATTGCTTGCCCCTACACGTCCTTCGATAGCGGTTAGTCGAAGTAGAGGAGAGGTTTATACGCCAGAATCTTTTTTTGAGCGACGATATCGAGGTAAGCGTGAAGATGTGATTATAGTACATGATATTAAGACCTTATCACCTCTTGCAGAAATCGATGTACCTGACAAGATTGCAAGCGTATTTAGTCAAAAGATTATAAAGTTACTTAACAATAACCGCCATTTGATCGTTTATAATCAAGTTCCTGCTCAATCCATTAGTGTTGTAGATGTAGAAAACCGAAAGTTTATTACAGAAATATCTACCCCAGGCTGCGCAATGACTCTGCCGGTGAATCAATCAGACTTTCTCATGATATGTATGGATGGAACCCTTCAGTTAATGAGGCTTAATGATGATGGCAGAGAATCTACAAGAATTCGAAGTCAGAAGTTTTTTAGTGTTGAAGATGACGCTGTTTTCGATCATGTTGCTAGAACAGATAACGGGTGGCTATTGATATCTCATTCAGGGTTAGCCTATGACGTTTCAGTTGAGGATGCCAATATTTCCATTAGTCAATCATGGTCTCTTCTGGATGATGAGGATGCTGAGGAAAAATGGAGGCCTGGAGGAGGCGACTTAATCAGCGCCCATCAGCAGTACAATCTTACGTACATACTGATGCATCAGGGCGATATTGATACCCATCATCAATCTGGAAATGAAATATGGATTTTTGATGTTAAAAAACATAAAAGGGTCATGCGTTATCCTTTAGATAAACCTTGGCAAGACATCCTTGTTCTGCAGGGGGAGAACCCTAAATTAATTTCGTATACTGACGATGGAGAATTGAAAATTTATAATGCGTTGAAAATGACTCTTGAAAGAACAATTTCAGACCCCGGTCCACACGGGATACTCCAAAGGTTTTAATTTAATGATCGATCCTTTGCTATCACAAATAGTTGCATATGGATTTGGACTGCTATTTATAAGTTCCGCTTGGAACAAATTATCCGATATTGATCGATTTTCGCTGATTTTAGAGGATTATCAATTACTAACCATAATGCCTTTTAAGTTATTAGCAGTAATGATTGCTACCTTCGAGTTTATTCTGGGATGCTCATGGTTACTCGGGTTTAGCACATCGATTAAAGAATGGTGTACTGTAGGTATACTCATTCTTTATACCTTAGCCATAACAGTTAACCTTGTACGTGGACGTGTCTATATCGATTGTGGCTGCGGTTTTAATAATACACTTGGGGATAATGGTCATTTACTTTCACCAATTTTAGTAGTTCGTAATTTTATATTAATCGTAATGGTGCTTTTCACATTGTTACCGACCAGTGAGAGAAATTTCGTGTTTTTAGATTACATGGTAATTTTTTCAGCGCTTTTGACCATAATTTTATTATATGTGGGTTCCGGACAATTAATACAAAATAGATCAGCGATTAATACATGGAGAAATGGGTTTTGAGTATCGGATTTATTACATCCTTCGGCCTTTTATGGATAATTGTTATAATTCTATCATTTCTTGTTTTTGCCTTGGCTCGACAAGTAGGCATCCTTCACGAGAGAGTAGCACCTGCGGGAGCTTTATTACCCACAAGCGGGCCTAAAGTAGGTGAAATGACTGAAGCGATGAATTTGAATGATCTAGATGGTAAAAGAATCACAATCGGAGGGATAGATTCCACGGAACTAGCTACCCTAATTATGTTTATTTCGCCGACATGTCCGGTTTGTAAATCATTAGTACCTATTGCGCGGTCACTTGCTGCACATGAGTCTCATCAGATGCGACTAGTATTTGCTAGCGATGGCGATAATCATAATCAACATCAGGCTTATGTTAGCGACCTTAATATCAAAGGCCTGCCATACATTATTTCGCAGCCGCTAGGCCTAAGGTATGAAGTGAGTAAGCTGCCATTTGCTGTATTAATTGGCGGTGATGGAATTTTGAAAAGCAAGGGACTTGTTAATTCTCGAGAACATTTGGAAAGTTTGGTAGAAGCAATGGAATCAGGAATCGCAACTCTTCAGGATTATGTAGAGCAATATAGAACCGATTCAGATCAATCGATAAGAGAGAAAGTGTCATGAATAAAGAAAAAATAGTTCAAAAAATTAATAAGTGGATTGATAATGCAACTGGGAAAGGCAGTCGGCAACTGGCACGCCTAACTTCTAGGAGAAGTTTTCTAGGAAAACTTGGTTTGAGTATAGTTGGTATGAGTTCCTTGCCATTACTTCCAGTTGCTCGATCACTAGGTGCCGAGGGGATCACTGAATTAGGAGATCCAAAGAGTTGTGATTATTGGAGGTATTGCGCTATTGGCGGAACACTTTGTGCTTGTTGTGGAGGTACAGAAAAATCTTGTCCCCCAGGAACAGAATTATCTCTTGTAACTTGGGTAGGTACCTGCCGTAACCCTGTTGATGATAAGGACTATTTAATTTCTTATAATGACTGCTGCGGAAAAACAGTTTGTAGTCGTTGTAGTTGTGGCCGCACAGAACGGGAGAAACCTTTTTATTATCAACCAAAGAATAGCAGTATTTTGTGGTGTTTTGGCACAGAAAGCCAAGCATACCACTGCACCATTGCTTTGGTTAAAGGGGAATACAACTGAAAAACATTCTCAGTATCTTGTTTGCCTCATTCATTATTTGCCCAGTTGCTATGGAGGCTAATCCTCGCATGGACTATTTACTGCATTGTAGTGGCTGTCATCTTTCTGATGGTTCTGGCTTGCCCCCAGCAATTCCAGATCTCCGCAAAAACTTAGGATTTATTATCTCTAAAGACAAGGGTCGTGGATATCTAGTTCGTGTACCTGGAGCGTCTTCAGCGCCGCTTGATAACTCAGAATTAGCGGAACTTATTAATTGGTTGTTGGAAGCATTCAATACTGAGACATTACCTAATAATTTTACCCCAATAACATCTGATGAAGTTCGTGAATCTCGTAAGAATGTTCTAATGGATCCATTAAAGTTTAGAGCCTCTTTACTTAGAGATTGAAGTATTAATTTTAATCCAATTTTTTGGATCACTATTCATTAATTGGATCCATTGACTCCTGAGTTGAAAATATTTGTGTTAATCCTTTTGTTCAAAATGTGGCATTCTTAAAGAACAAATCACAAAGAATTGGTTCCGGGGAATTTATTGTGCCGACATAATCTCCAAATTTTTGTACAGATTTTTTTGAGATATCAAATACAGGCCAGTTTGGTAAATGTTCAGCATTTGGATTCCCTGTTTTTGCAAACTGCGTCCAGTAATCAGTAAGTATTTTAGTTAAGGCAATGTCCTTTTCAGTTGTTGTCATCCAAGGATCATGCGTGTCAAAAACATAAGGCAGTTCTGCTCCATGGTAAGCCCTGACATTTTCATTTGAACCCGCTTCTCCATCTCTAACTCGATCGAAGTAATAGACCCAAGCCTTACCATTATTAGAATTAATTTGATTGGCAAGGAATTGGGAAGGGCACATTAAGCCATCAGCGGTATACAATCGGTCAATTGCCCGCCGAGGATCGTCTTCTGTTTCTACAGCCTTCAATGCCTGTTTACTTTGATCCTTGTAAATTTCTTCTGCATTACTGGCTACATCCTTAGAAGTGACAGTCGGTGATATCCATGCATAGGTTTCATCTGCATTACTACCAATAATTAATTTTATATCATTGAATTCAGAATCCATGATGCTATCCCAGGTGAACTTGCTGAGTAAATGATTGTCGAAAGCTGGTGAATGATAGTAATCTGGGAATATTGATTCATATCGGTTAAGTATAGTATTAGCATCTATTTTTCTTAATTCCTCAAGTGATAGAGGATTTTCATCTCCCATGGTTTTTGAATATTCTTCCCCTCTGATACGTTCTTTTTTTAATGTCGATGAATCCTTTTTCATCCCAAAACCGGCATTACTTTGCAGGATAGCCTTCTGAAATAAGCCTTTTGCTTGTTTTGAAAAAATGAGTGCCAATATATCCTGTGCTCCTGCCGATTCACCAAAGACGGTCACGTTTCTAGGGTCACCGCCAAAATTTTCAATATACTTATTAATCCATTTTAGGGCAGCAATTTGGTCCCACAGACCAAAGTTAGCCGAAGGTTGATTTGTATTAATCTCTGGGTGCGAGAAGAAGCCAAACACACCGAGGCGATAAGCAATGCTTACGACTACCACATTTTTTTGAGCCAGAGAGTGCCCATGATAATTTGGTTCGTAAGACCAGCCACTATTATTGCTTCCGCCATGAACATAGACCATGACTGGCAATTTGGATTTGTTGTTTGGCGATGGTGTCCATATATTCAGATAGAGACAATCTTCGTCTGTTTTTAAGTCAGGAAAAACATCTCTAGGGCTTCCAAATACCTCAGCTATATCACGATACCAATCCAATATACGAGGTGATTGTATGCAAGCTGCAGCAAATTCTTTTGTTAGACGGTTAGTTAGTTTTTCCTTTAAAGGCACTGGTTCTTGCCATCTTAGATCCCCAATTGGTGGCTCTGCAAAAGGGACGCCGAGAAAAACCGCGATATCAGTATTTTCATGGTATCTCCCTATGAGTTTTTCGCCATTTGTAGAGACAGTTGGATTATTTTCACAGGCGCTCAAACCAGAAAGAGCTATAGTAATTATTAAGTATTGAATGATTAATGATAGTTTCATATTTAACTTTTTTTTATTTCTTTAACGAATATAATACAAAATAAATTTATAATGATCATGAAAAAATTTCCAGAATTAATTTTTTCAATTAAAATCTCATAAAACTTCTAATCTTAAGGATAAATTTTGATGGCTAGTAAAGAATCATTAAATCAATGTAGCATTGAAGAATTAATTGACCTCCAACGTCCTGGTTATGCCTTAGATCAACGTTTTTATATGGATCCAGCTATCTATCAACTTGAGTTGGAACGAATATTTACCAAAAATTGGATATTGGCTGGCCATCTATCCGAGCTATCAAATCAAGGAGATTTCAAGGTAGTAAATGTAGCTAATGATTCCGCAATCGTTGTTAGAAGCGATGACGGCACTATAAAAGCTTTTGCTAATGTATGTAGGCATAGAGGTTCACTGGTATGCCTTCAAATCAGTGGGAATTGCCGAAAGTTTACTTGTCCCTATCATGGCTGGGTTTATGATATTAACGGGAATTTAACAGCTGCTAGGAGCATGTCTAAGGATTTTGATAAAACTAAATATAATTTGCACCCAGTCTCCGTAGATGTTTTGCATGGCCTAATTTTTGTATGTTTTTCTGATAAAAGCCCTTCACTTGAGGGTGCAAAAAAAGATCTAGCTGAACCCATGAAAATTTTTGATTTTGAAAATTTAAAAGTTGCTGCAAAGAAAGACTACTTTATTCCGGCTAACTGGAAACTTTCCATTGAGAATTATCAAGAATGCTATCATTGCGCAACCGCTCATCCTGATTATGCAAAAATTCATACTTTAATGGTTGATAGACGACTACGTAATAAACTCCAAAAAGGCATGCTTGAAAAGATGAATGCATGTGGGATCAAAGATATTGAACTTGATTTTTTAGATCTAAAAGCTCTCCCCGGGGAACAAGGTTATGCTTATGGGAGAACAGCGCTTTTTGAAGGTTATAAAAGCGGCTCGAAATCAGGAGATCCTTTAGCTCCTCTCCTTGGAAACATCAAAGATTATGACGGTGGTGCGTCTGATTTTAGCATTGGGCCGTTCTCTTTTTTGTTAGCATACAGCGATCATGTGGTTGCTTATGTTTTTACGCCAACTGACCAAAATAATTCTCGATGTGAAATATATTGGTTAGTAAGAAATGACGCCGAAGAAGGGAAGGATTACGATGTTGATGAACTAGTTTGGTTATGGGATGTTACTACAAAAGCAGATAAAGAAATTATAGCAAATAACCGAAAAGGTCTTGAATCAAGTTTTTATAAGCCGGGACCTTTTTCACGCATGGAAATTTTAGAGAGTGAATATATCCAGTGGATTTTACATGAACTGAAAGGGTAGCCTGCTATTACATTTCATCTAATCCTCTTTTAAGCAAAGCTCTCGCAATAATAAGACGTTGAATTTCACTTGTTCCTTCCCAAATTCTATCTACTCGTAATTCCCTGAAGAATCGTTCTGCAACGTTTTCGCGCATGTAACCACGACCACCAAATATCTGCAGAGATCGGTCCGCTACTCTATTAGCCATCTCAGACACAAATAATTTAACCATTGAACATCGATTATGGAGAATTTTGACATCTTCATTTCTATCATCTGCCATAGCAGCTTCGTAGGTCATTAAACGGGCTGCCCATAATTCTGTTGCAGAGTCAGCCAGCATAAATTGTATGGCTTGTTTTTCACTTAGTGGCGAACCATTTATTAGTCGTTTATCAGAAAAATCTTGAGCTTCTTCAATAAGTCTCGCCGCAGCTCCACAACTTCTAGCTCCAATCATTAATCTTTCGTGTCTGAACCAACTGTGAGTGAAAGCCATCCCATCGCCAGGTTTTCCAACACGTTGTTTTGAAGAAATCTTAACATTCTTGAATTGATAAGTCGGGTGATGAGCAGCATATGTATGGCTAAAAAGAGGAGAATCAATCATTTCAATACCTTCTACATCCTTGTCTATTAGAAATAACGCATCTTCCTTTTCGTCTGGCAGATATGCCTGAAACCAGAAAAAATCTGCAAGGTTCCCACTTGTCACATACCATTTTTCTCCATTAAGAATATAATCATCACCAGATTTCTTAGCGGTTGATTCAAGATTAGCAACATCGGATCCTGAACCTGATTCAGTAATTGCGTAACAATCTTTTCGTTCTCCCCTCATCATGGGTAAGATGTATTTTTCAATCTGTTCCTCCGAGCATGCTTTAAACATCCATGATTGTGCTTCTGGAAAACACCATGATAAGGCATTGGTTACTCTCCCAAGTTGTTCCCAGATCGCGACTTGTTCTGTCTTGCTTAGCTCAAGTCCACCATAATCCTTTGGTACATCTATTGTTGTGAAGCCTAATTCTATTGCACGCGCCTTATTTCTTTGTGTAATTTCTTTTGGAAGAACACCTTCATTTAGTTCTGCTTCTACTTCATGAGGCTGGAGATACTTATCTGCATAATCACGAGCTTTTTTTTGCCAATTTTGAGCTTCTTTACTTAATTGAATTTTCAAATTTACCCCCGTTTTTTAAAAGTTATTATATTTTATTTATGAGATAATATTATTATCGTATGAGACTTCTTACAAAATCAAATGCTCAATTCAAGAAAGCGATTACCAAGCTGCCGCTTGGCGTTTCTTCAAACTTTCGTTATTGGGGAGAGGACAAAACTCTCTATATAAAAAAAGGAAAAGGAGGACGATTATGGGATATTGATGGTAACGAATACGTTGATTATCGCTTAGCTTTTGGCCCAGTGATATTAGGTTATGCAGATACTCGGGTGGATGATGCTGTCAGAGAGGGTATAAAGATTGGAGGAGTATTTGGGTTAGCTACCGAACTTGAATATGAAGTTGCTAACCGTGTTAGCAGAATGGTACCTGCAGCGGAGTTAATACGTTTTTCAAATTCAGGAACTGAAGCAGTCATGGCTGCTCTAAGAATTGCTCGCGCTTATACCGGCAAAGATGGTCATATAATACTCGAAGGGAGTTACCATGGTCTTTTTAATGAAGTGATGTGGTACGCAGAAATAGAAGATTGGGATCCAAAAAAAGGTGACCCAGAAATACTTCCTGAAGGGGATGGAATTCCAAAAATTATCAAAAAATTAGTTCATACCACTCCATTAAATGATGCTAATGCGATTGAAGATCTGTTCAAAAAAAAGAAGGACCAAATCGGAGCATTCCTGATGGAGCCCATCATGGGAAATGCCTGCAGTATTGCGGCAACTAAACAATATATGACGGATATTCGTAAGTTATGTGATCAATACAACATATTGCTTATCATTGATGAAGTAAAAACCGGATTTAGAGTAGCTAGAGGAGGCGCCCAAGAACTTTATGGGGTCAAAGCGGATATATGTACGTTTGCTAAAGCCATTGCCAACGGTTATCCAATATCAGTGGTAGCCGGTCGCGAAGAAATCATGAGACAATTTGGAAAAGGCGTTGCACATGGAGGAACATGGACCGCCCACTCTGTAGCATTATCCGCTGCCTCAAAAACACTCGAGATTTTGGAAGAAACCGATGCTCTTAAAAACATTGAGCAATATGGTTTGAAATTACAAGATGGGATAAGTTCAATCTTAAATTCTCGTTCAATAGCTCATAGTTATTCAGGGCATCCATCAATGATGGGATTATTTTTTTCGGAAAAGCCACCCAGTGATTATCGAGGTTGGATTGACGCAGACCAATCATTCTACGATTTATTGGCTGAAGAACTTCACGAAATTGGTATAATAATTGAACCTGATTCACGTGAGCCATGGTTTATCTGTGAGGCTCATGATGAAAAATGTTTACAAGAAACACTAGAAAAATTTGAACAAGCTGTAGATATTACTCTCCGAAAATAAAGAAAAAGATCAAATTGAATTTATGAAAAAATACGATGTAATTGTTGTTGGCGCTGGTCATAATGGTTTGGCTAATGCAGCTTTTCTTGCAAAAGCAGGATTGGAAGTCTTGTGTTTAGAGAAAAATGATTATATTGGTGGAGCCACTGTTAGCCGGGAGTTATATAAAGGTTGGAAGTATTCAAATTGTTCTTATGTATGTAGTCTTTTGCGGCCAGAAATCTATAGAACGCTTGAATTACATCGTCATGGACTCCAAATAACTCCCTACGGCGGTTCAGTTCAATTTATGCAAAATGGCGATTATTATGGTTCCTATCATGATCCAGACGTTGCCCACCGTGAAATGGCTAGACATTCTAAGCATGATGCAGATGCTTCTGAACGTTATTCAGCCGACACCATGCGTCAGTGTAAACTGATTCGTGATTTTTTGTTAAAAACTGCCCCTGATCCTACGTCATTCAAACCAAAAGATATAAAAGATTTAATTTTTCTAGGAAATAAGTTTCTTGAGTTGGGTGAGGATCGAATATACGAAACAATCCGATTTTGGACGATGAGTGTAGCAGAATATTTAGATGAATATTTTGAGACCGATGTCATAAAAGCTGCAATGTCTGGGAGCGGAATTATCGGTACTGCACTAGGAATCCATTCACCTGGAACGGCATACGTACTTCTTCATCATTACATGGGCGATGTTGATGGCAATATAGGATCATGGGGGTTTGCTCGTGGAGGAATGGGGGCAGTTTCTGCTTCAATTGCTAGTGCATTTCAATCTTATGGCGGTGAACTTCGATCTGAGGCTGGAGTAGAGAAATTTATTGTCAATCAAAGAAAAGTAAAGGGAGTGGCATTAGAAAGCGGGGAAGAAATTTATGCTCCTGTAGTAGTGTCTGGAATGGATGTCAAGCGAACATTTTTGAATTGTATGGATAAAAATGATTTACCGGAACCATTTTATAATCGTGTTAAAAATTTCAAAATACGAGGTTCATCTGGGAAGGTGAACATTGCTCTTGATGGATTACCGACATTTCCTGCTTTACCAAAAAATAGTGAGCTTATGATATCTGATATGCACTTTATAGATTCTATGGAACGAATGGAAAGAGCTTATGATGATTGGAAAAATGGAACGTGGTCCAAGGATCCTTATATTGATATGGTTATACCAACAACATGTGATCCCACTATGGCGCCGCCAGGTAAACATATGATGAGCTGTTTTATTCAGTATTGCCCCGCACAAATCGAGGGTAGGCCTTGGAAGGATCATGAGAGAGAAGCATTTGGTCAATGCGTTATTGACCAAATTGCAGAATATAGTCCAGATTTTAAAGATTTAATTTTGCACGTTGAGATTCGAACGCCACAAGATATTGAGGATCAGATAGGTATTACTGAAGGTAATATATTCCATGGTGAACTTACTATGGATCAACTTTTATTTAATAGACCGATTCCAGGCTATGCCCAGTACCGTGGACCTGTATCAGGATTGTACATGTGCGGATCAAGCACTCACCCTGGCGGCGGTGTAATGGCGGCTCCAGGCGCAAACGCTGCCCGCGAAATTTTGTATGACCTCAAACGTGAAAACACTGTACCAGAGAATTTCGGCGATGACTGAACAATATGATGCAATTATAATTGGCGCCGGACACAATGGTTTGGTGTGTTCCTGTTATTTAGCTAAAGCAGGAAAAAAAGTACTTGTGCTTGAAGCTAACAATCAGGTTGGTGGCGCTGCAGTCACACGAAGTTTCTTTGAAGATTTTTCAGTCTCTGCCTGTGCTCATCTTTTGTATCAGCTGCAACCACAGGTAATAAAAGACCTGAATCTTAATCCTAAAATTATTAGTGATAACATTACTTCTATTGTTCTGTCAGATAGAGGAGAACATGTTCGTTATTGTGGTAATAACGTTGAAGGTGTTAGTGATTCAGACGAAAAGAATTACCGCGAATTTCATAAAAGAATGTCTCGTTTTGCCCGTCTTCTGAATACATATTTCAATAAACCTCCTCCGCGTTTGGGCACAAAAAATAAAAAAGATTTATTCGCACTAGCAAAACTAGGTTTTGATCTTCGTATTATGGGTAAAAAAGAAATGCGGGAATTTTTACGCTTAATTGGTATGAATATTTATGATGAATTAGATGAGCGATTTGAAAGCCCCTTGCTGAAAGGTGGATTAAGTGTTGATGCAGTTTTGGGAACGCATCTTGGACCAAGGTCACCTAACACTATTTTAACCTATTTGTATCGTTTATCCGTGAATCAAGGGAAATTACAGTATCCAGCTGGAGGAATGGGAAGTATTACTACAGCTTTAGGTGAACTGGCTGGTAAAGCGGGGGTTGAGATACAAACAAATACTGCCGTACAACGGATACTAATAGAAAATGGGGTAACAGTTGGCGTCGAAACTCAAGCTGGAGATTCCTTTTTTAGCTCAACAATTATATCGAACGTTGATCCTAAAAAAACTATTATGGATCTTGTTGGGCCCCGAAATGTTGAAACTCGATTTACCCATAGAATTCATCATGTGAGAAATCGCGGCAATGCTTCGAAATTTCATTTGGCTCTGGATCGTCTCCCAAAAATTGCAGGGTTGAATGAAAATGATTTTTCTGCTCGTTTATTAATTGCTCCTAATGAGAATTATGTCGAATCTGCATTTAATCATGCAAAATATGGAGAATCTTCAGTTAATCCGATCTTAGAAATAACTTTTCCTAGTGTAGTTGATCAATCGCTTGCACCCTCTGGAAAGCATGTAATGTCAGCAATAGTTCAATATTCACCATATGATTTGAAAGGCGGCTGGAACGAAAGTGCGCGAGATAATTTCATACAAACAATAATGATGACATTGGAAAAATACATGCCAGATATCAAAAAACAAGTGCTCACAAGCGAACTGCTTACACCTGCAGATATTGAAAAGGAATTCCATATCTCGGGCGGTCACTGGCATCATGCGGAACTATCGCTGGATCAATTTATGTTCGTACGTCCAGTTGCTGGTGCGTCACAGTATCAAATGCCTTTGGATGGCCTGTATTTGTGTGGAGCAGGAACTCACCCTGGAGGTAATGTAAACGGAGCAGCAGGTCGAAATGCAGCTAGAATGATATTAGAGCAGGAGGGCTCATTATGAGTGCCCAAGAAGTACCGCAGGGTAGATGCTATACACCATTTTATGATCGGATGAAAGAAATCGATAGATTGAATAATTGGACTACCTGGGCAGGGTATTCATCTCCTCACGCACTTTATTGCCCAGAAGTGGAATATTTTGCAATCCGAAATTCCACCGGTGTTTTTGATATAACTCCTATGATTAAATATCGTATTAGCGGACCAGATGCCTTGGAATATATTGATCGTTTGGTTACCCGAAATATGCGAAAAATAAAACCTGGACGGGTTGCCTACGCAGTTTGGTGTGATGATCGTGGTCAAGTGTTAGATGATGGAACAATTTTTCACTTGGCAGAAGGAGTTTACCGTCTGTGCTCTCAAGAGCGACACCTCCCTTGGTTTACTGCCGCAGCAATTGGTTTTGATGTTGAGATTAAAGAAGAAACAGAAGACATTGCTGCTCTAGCGGTTCAAGGTCCAACATCATTTAGTATATTAAAAAATATGGGTTTAGATGGTTTAGAGAATTTAAAGCCTTTTGGATTGATGTATTTTGATTTTAAGGGTGAAAAAATGATGGTTTCACGTACCGGCTTTACTGGAGATTTGGGCTATGAATTGTGGATAAATTCTGAAAAGGCGATTGATTTATGGGACGACCTTTTTGTGGCAGGTGAGCTTTATGGTATAAGAGCTATAGGATCTGAAGCATTGGATCTTGCAAGAATAGAAGCAGGTTATCTAGCTCCTCTAGAGGATTTTTTACCTGCAGAAGCAACAGTTCGCACTGGCCGGACTCGTTCTCCATTAGAGCTAGGAATGGAATGGTTAGTAGACTTTGATAAACCCAACTTTAATGGCAGACGTGCTCTAATTGATGAAAAAAAACGTGGATCAACGTGGCGACTTGTTAAATTGGATATCGAAGGAAATAAAGAAGCGCATTCCTCCTATATTTTTGAACACGAAGAGAATAATGATGCAGAAATTGGATTTCTTACTTCTTCTGCATGGTCACCGATATGTAAACAAAATATAGCGATTGGAACAGTAAAAACACCTCATGGTAATGTAGGAGATAGTGTGTGGGTTGAAATTTATTACCAACGTGAATTGCACTGGTCAAGAGTGATGGCAAAAGCAACTGTTGTTGGTAAGCCCTTTTGGTTTCCACCACGAAGAAGTCAAACTCCTCCATTCCCTTACTAATTGCTATCCATTTGAGGGATATCAATGAAGCATCACCTTCAACCTCTTTTAAATCCTCGATCAGTAACTATTGTGGGTGCTTCCGCGCAGACTGATTCAGTTGGCGAATGGTCTTTAAAAAATCTTTTAAAAGGAGGTTACAAAGGAAATATTTATCCCGTAAATCCCCGATATAAAGAATTACAGGGTATGCGATGTTATGAATCTCTTCCTGATTTACCCGAAGTGCCTGAGCTTGTAATATTTTCTGTTGGAGATCATCGAGTTGAAGATTTACTTGAACAAGCAATATCACTTGGCATTCCAGCCGCTGTTTTAATATCCCCATTGATGTTAGATAAGGACAAAGCGCCTTATCTTAAAGAACGCATCAAAAAGAAAATTCTTGATTCTGGAATGTTAGTTTGTGGAGCCAATGGAATGGGTTTTTATAACATAAGAGATAATGTATGGGCATGTGGATTTGAAAGTAACAGGCATAAAACTCCTGGAAAAATAAGCCTTATCAGTCATTCAGGATCCGGAATGTCCGGGATATTGGATTGTGAGGAACGTTTTCGTTGCAATTTTGCGGTCTCAACTGGGAATGAATTATCTGTAACCATGGACCAATATCTCGATTATGTGCTAGATCTCCCTGAAACTCGTGCAGTCGGGTTATTCATTGAAACCGCCAGAAATCCAATAGGTTTTATAAAAGCCCTAGATAAAGCTAAGAAAAAGAGAATTCCCATAGTTGCTATAAAAGTTGGTCGAACAGAATTTTCAGCAAAACTTGCTGTATCGCATTCTGGCGCAATGGCTGGCAACGATGCTACCTATGATGCGATATTTGACTATTATGGCGTCCAACGCGTTCGTGACATGGACGAATTAGCTACAGCACTGATATTGTTTGCAGAGCTTCAACCTATATCTCAAGGAAGCCTTGCGACAATGCATGATTCAGGTGGAGAGAGACAATTACTGGTTGACTTGGCAGATGAGATAAATGTGCCATTGGCCAAGCTTGATAAAAAAACTATTACGTCATTAGAGAGCGTACTTGACCCTGAGTTGCCCGCAGTCAATCCTCTTGATGCATGGAGTAGAGGTAGTGAAGATTCAGACCATAGGATGGCCCGCTGTTTTTCTATTCTAATGAAAGACCCAAGTGTTGCTATTGGCGCTTTTGTTGTAGTTAGAGGGCCTGAGAGTAAAATTTATTTAAGTTACATTAACTATTTAAAAAAAGCTCATACAGAATCAGGAAAACCTGTTCTTCTTGTTTGTGCAAGGCAAGGTAGTGGATTTGACATTCAAGCTATTACTGCAACCCACTCTGGGTTTCCTGTGGTGGAAAGTTTACCAACGTTTCTGATCGGGATTAAAGCTCTATTTTCTTACCGTGATTTCTTAGAACGGGAAACTTTTTTGAGTGAGAGGATTGACCAATCGGTGGTAGATCATTGGAAAATAAAGTTAGTACAAAAGGATATTTTTTCAGAATCACAAGCACTAAATCTTCTATCAGAGTTTGGAATTCCTACTGTAAGAAATCAGCCAGCTTCAACTTGGGAGACAGCTTTAAAAGCAGCTAAAGATATAGGATTTCCGGTAGTTCTAAAAACTGCTGCTTCAGAGATTCTGCATAAATCTGTTGTTGGTGGAGTGATATTGAATATTTCAGGTGAAAAAGAATTACAAGAATCCTACGATGACATGAATTCCCGTCTAGGCTCAGATGTTTTGGTCGCAGAAATGGTCAAAAAAGGCGTAGAGATGCTTCTTGGGGTACATAGAGATCTTCAATTCGGTCCCATAGTTGTAATGGGCTTTGGGGGAATCCATACCGAAGTGATAAAAGATGTATGTTTTTTATTACCTCCATTTGATCAATCTCATGCTTTTTCTTCATTAAAAAAATTACGTCTTTATGCAATGTTAGAAAATTCACATGATATTTCTTCTAAAAATATTCAAAAATTTTGTTCAATTGCTTCAAATTTCTCATGCATGATTGATCAACTTAGAGATGATATTTTAGAGTTAGATGTCAATCCATTGGTTATTAATAAAGATGGCTGCGTTGCTGTAGATTCTTTATTGGTTGGCGTAGGACAAGAAAAAAACAACCTAACAAATAAGGATAGAAGTACAAATTAGAATTTGTTAAATTTAATCATGTGATAGATACCTAAAAGGAGCGATATATTGTTTTTTAAATTAATATATTGTAGATGAAATTTTTTATATGAAAATAATGTTCACAAAATTATTTTTTTTGCCTGTGTTTTTTTCTTCTTTTGCATTAGCAGATAATATTTATAACAGCCAGCAGAAAAAGACGAAAAAAATACCCGCATATGTAATAGATTTACCATCTTCAGTTTCAGATATTTTTATAGCTGACGCTTCTAGTGAAACTATGTTTCGGTACTCTAGGACTGGAGATGGAATTATCAAGAAAGATGAACGATATATGTCTATAGGACTAGAGGGGGTCGGTAAGAAAATTTCCGGTGACCAGAAAACACCCCTCGGTATATATTTTATCACCAAAAAACTTGATACAAGCAATTTAGCACCCAAATATGGAATTGCTGCTTATCCTCTAGATTATCCAAATGCTTGGGACAAATATAATGGCAGAACTGGTTATGGTATTTGGATACATGGAGTTGATGAAAATGAACCAAACCGACCTCCCCAAGATACAGATGGATGCTTGGCCTTGTCTAATCATGAGTTATTATTATTAGAAAAGAATCTTCGACCTGATGTTACACCAGTTATAGTTACTCGCAATATCAATTGGGTGTCAGAGGAGGATATAAAAAGACTACGTTTTGATTTTCAAAAGGCTCTTGAGATGTGGAGAATCAGTCTTAAAGAAGGCGATTTATCGACCTATCTTTCATTTTATGATAAAAAATTTCGATCTGACGATATGGATTTTTATCAGTGGTCCGAATACCAATCCAAGTTATTTGAAAATGTAAAATATGAAGATATAGTCTTTGAAAATATGATGATGTTTGCTGATCCTGAGGAATCAGATTTATTTTTGAGTAAATTTACGCAGACTGTTAGAACTATCGATGGGTCTTTAAAAAATAATAAGCGTTTATACTGGCGTCTAAGTTCAAATCAATGGTATATAGTTTCAGAAGATTCAACTTGATTTTTGTATTTCTTCTCAAGCTAGCTCTATCGTATAGATTCTTTTTGGATTAATTCATCAATCACATTGATTAGTTGCTTATAGCTTCCTGCTTCGGCGGCCCCGGTCCGATACTTTCCATTGACAACTATTGAAGGGACACTATTAATGCTATAACGACGCGCTAAATCATCTGCTAAACGAAGCTTTTGAGCTACTTCAAAAGACTTCCAAGTGTTTTGAAAATCTTCTGCGCTCACACCAAATTCCTCAAAAAGATTTTGTATATCTGAATCTGATGCCATTCTATTTCTTCTTTGATGGTATTCAAGAAAGATTCGTGCGTGGAAACCATCAGGATCTTTTAGCTTACCGCTTTTTGATAATATTTCTTCTGTGTAATAAAGACGTCCATGAAGTCTTACCAAGGGATTCCATAAGGCAGGAATACGAACAAAACGCACATTATTTGGAGCATTCTGTGCCCATTCATTAATGGTTGGCTCAAAATCAAAACAGTGATTGCAGCCATACCAGAAAAATTCAGCAACCTCTATTTTATCGTTTCCGCCTACAGTTGGTTGTGTGGGCACCATCCGCATATAATGTTTACCTTCTTCAAATGACCAATTGTTAGACGCAAGATTTGGATTTGACACTTGTGCAAGTATTATTTGTTGAGATCTTGGTGTTTGTATTCTCTCTTCTGAGTCTGATTCTTCAATGATTTCGGTTTCACTATTTGGCGGACTAGAATGAGATTCTACGAAATCATTGACCAAATTTTCGGTATTAGTTGATGTCTCTGTCATTATTTGATCATCTTGATTTTTTGCGCTGCATCCTAAAACAAAGATTAGCGGGATTATTAGAAATACGATTATATGTTTCATTTTAGACCTCAACCGGAATGATAATGTTTAATACTTTCCTAGGTTTTCTATTCCTAATATAGACCTTGAATATATAAAGATACAGACAAAATTTCTTCTTCAGTTAAGCGCGATGCAATATCCCTCATAATCTGAGTTGGTTCATCTGTTTTTCGAAAACCAGACGCATAATCTCTTAGTTGTTTAGCGGTATACATGGCAAATTGACTATTAACCGATGGATACAAAGCAGCTGGATTACCTTTTCCTTGAGGGCCATGGCATGCAATACATGCGGAAACACCACTATTAATATTACCTCCTCGATATATTTTTTCGCCTTTTATGATTGAAGAATCGTCATTTATAGAATTTTGTTTGGTCGTTAAATTTTCATAATAAACCGCCAAATCAGCAATATCTTGATCCGATAACATGGTTATCATGCTAGTCATTAAAGGATCAATTCTGACACCATTTTTATATGCCTTAAGTTGTTTTTCAGCGTAGGTTGCGTGTTGCCCAGCAATACTGGGCCATATAGGATTTATACTATTACCGTCAGCTCCATGGCAAGCAGCGCAGGTGGTTGATTTGGTTTTACCGGATTCAATAGAACCATGAATTAGTGTTTCAGCATTATTTGTTGCTAAAAAAAATATGTTAAAAAATAAAATTATCGTAAATTTATATTTCATAGTATCTGATTCATGATTTGTTAAGCTTGGTATTTTATTAAAAAAAGGATTATAAAGTAATTATTATATTTATAAGTCTTTTTTTAAATGATTTTTTCTTGTCTCTAAAAGGGTTAATGATCAATATATTCTGCAATATTCTCTACCAATTTTAAATTATTTTCTTATCTTATCTATTACCTATGTCAAAATATCCTAATGCACAATTTATTAGTAGCGCTAATGCAATCGATCAATTTGTACCCGATCAAGGAACTGAAGTTGCATTTGCAGGAAGATCAAATGCGGGAAAGTCAAGCGCCATTAATGCAATAATTAATAGGCGTAAGTTCGCTAGAACCAGTAAGGCTCCTGGACGGACACGGCTTGTAAATTTTTTTTCTTTAAGAGGAAATACACGCATAGTTGATCTACCCGGGTACGGTTTTGCTAGAGTTTCCGATTCCGTACGCCGGCATTGGGGAGATTTATTATCAACTTACTTTAAAGTTAGGCGTAGCTTGACTGGGCTTTTCCTTATTATTGATTGTCGGCGAGGTTTATCAGATTTTGATAGAAAAATGTTTGAATTTACTAGAAATATGACGCTTCCAATCCATGTCTTATTAACTAAATCTGATAAGCTCAAAAAGATCAAGGCAAAACAAGCGCTCCATGACGTCGCAAAAGAATTACAAGATCGCGCCACTATTCAACTGTTTTCTTCTCATAATAGGCAGGGGGTTGAGGAAGCTCAGGATATGCTAGAAAGATTTTTAAAACGATAATTAGATTATCTAAAAAAATTATCTGTAATTAAAATTTTTAGTGCGCTTCATCCCAATTTTTCCCTGTCCCCACATCAACGACCAAGGGAA
>Ga0257111_1000089_pt1 | contig 33868 bp, 67 predicted proteins | sample LP_taG_6_FD_191567 | JGI IMG/M metagenome (GOLD analysis project Ga0257111, IMG submission 191567) | Marine microbial communities from Northeast Subartic Pacific Ocean, Canada - LP_J_2015_P26_500m | ecosystem: Environmental > Aquatic > Marine > Oceanic | place: Canada: Northeast Subartic Pacific...
AGCAAAACCTAGTAAATAATATGTGGTTCTTTTTAATAAAATCCTGCTTAGGTGCTATCATTGGTCAATCAACCAATGCGTGGTTTAAGAAAACCAAAATGGGACATTGGTTTTATAAGAAAGTAGACCAATGTTATAATTGGGCTGCTAAAAGATATGATTTAAATGTATTAACAAAGGAAGAGAAACTTATTAAACAATTTCCTTCGTTAAGTGCTAAAATAAATAAACTAGAGGACCAAGTGGCAAAACTTAAATTAGAAATGGTCAATCTTAAAGGAAGGAAGAAATAATGTTTTTAACAATAGGATTAGTTATTGGATTCGTATTAGGTTGGTATGTTAACGAAAAATTTGAAGATTTAGCGGGTCTGGTTAAAAAATTAAAATTCTGGAAGTAAAGTAATATGTTTGGTTATCTGAAAATGGCGATGGTTGTAGTAATGATTTCAGGACTTGCTGGTGCAGGTCTGTATGTTATGAAATTGCAAAAGGACAATGCAATTTTAAAAGCAAATCAAATCAAATTAGAAGCAGCTGTTGACGGTCAAAAGAAAGTTATTGCTCAGCAAAAAGAAGACTTTGGTAAGATATTAGAAGCTAATAATAAGATGAATAAACTTATGAGTAAGCTTCAAAAAGATTTAGAAGATTTAGATAAACGATTTACTAAAGGTGGAAGAGACTTTGGTCTACTTGCTTTAGAAAAGACCAAACTAATACAAAAAATAATCAATAAAGGTAGTGATAATGTTATGCGTTGTGTAGAAATCGCAGGTGGTGCTCCTTTAACTGATAAGGAAATAAAAGCAACGAAGAAAAGTGAAATCAATAGAGAATGTCCTAGTATAGCGAACCCAAATTATGTACCGTATAGTAATTAGTATATTATTCATAATCCTTTTAACAGGATGCTCAAGTGTTAAAAAACTTAACATATTCACTACAGAAGTTGAAAGACAAGAACTAGGAATAGATAAACCTACTCTAGCCAAGTTAGAAAATTTAAAATGGATTATTATAACTTCTGATAATGCAGATGAAGTATTTGCTAAACTTGTAGAACAAGGTATAGACCCAGTCTTATTTGGATTGACAGATAATGATTTTCAATTAATTGCAAAAAACTTTGCTCAAATTAGAAACCATATGAAAGCAACAAACGATTTGATTGACGCATATAAAGAATATTATGAACCAAAGGAGAAAAACAAAACGAAATAGATTTTATGGATTCAGAAGCAGTATTAATGTTGAGTAGATTGTGGCCGATATTTGTGGCATTTATAATGTTGATTGTTGTATTATCACAATCACACTATAGAATTAAAGTGTTGGAAGAGAAAGTTAAAGTAGCGTTTGAACTTATTAATAAGTTAACAAATAAAAAATAGTTACTTAATTGAATAACATATAACCTTTTCAGTCTTACCTTTTACGGTACAGGCACCAAGTTTATAGAACTTAAATCCCTTCGGTCTTTGATTTGGAAGAAAGTCTATACCATCAGCAGTATGTTCAGATATTATAATAGTTGTGTTGAAGTCTTTACTTTTACCTTCTAACCTACTAGCAAGATTAACAGCGTCACCAATAACAGAATAATCAAACCTTTGTTCACTACCCATATTACCTACAAGACATTGACCTGTATTGATACCTATACCTATATTACAAGGTGGTTCAAACTCTCCATTCTTATTCATTTCTTTTAATTTTCTTCTCATTTGAAACGCAGATAACACAGCAAGTCTTTGATGTTCTGGTGTATCTAATGGAGCATTCCAGAACGCCATAATACAATCGCCCATATACTTATCAATAGTACCACCATTTTTTAATATTATATCAGTCATTGCAGTAAGAAATCTATTAACATACTTGGTAAGTTTTTCTGGATTACCTTTCATAGATTCTGATATAGGAGTGAAACCTCTAATGTCTGAAAATAAAAATGTTAATTCTTTTCTTTCTCCACCTAGTTTTAATAGTGATGGATTCTTTTGTAGTTTCTTAACCATTGCAGGTGCTAGATAATGTTCAAATTGTTTTTTGATTTGTAGTTTTAATTTATTTTCTCTAATAAAATTATTATATATTAAATGACCAAATAATAAAGTAATTATAACAAGTGGACTAAACCAATCAACTAAAAATAAGTGTTTTGTCCATAGATAAGAACTTAAAAAAGATAAGTCTCCCAAGTATCCACCAAACCATATCGCAGACCACATTATACCACATCTAGGTATAACTACAAGAAAGAATATAGCACTTAATATTATAAAAGTAAATTCAGCATATGGTAACCAATAAGGTCTACTGATAAACTTACCTGATAATAAAGTTTCTGTACCAACTGCCATAATTTCGTGTGTGTTTTTTATTCCATCAGGAGTTGTTGCAAAAGTAGAACCTTTAAATGTTGTACCTATGAAAACTACTTTACCTTTCATAGATGACCAATCTCTATCAGTATAATCTATTCTAGGAATATGATGTCTGAAATCTAACCAAATTAAATCTTTAGCTTCAGTTGGCATTTTAAAAATTTTTAAGATAACTTCTGGTATAGATTTTTCAAGTGGTAGTTTTCTTATAGTGCCATCTATATCAACAGGCACAGATACATTACCTATTGCTAATGCTTTTCTAGCAATACTAACAAGATTTTTAACTTCATTTGTTTCGGTTAATATGATAGGATATTTGGCAATCATTTTCAAAAACATTTCATCACCACCTAATCTATCTTTATGTGGGAAGACTACTTGTAAGACTACTAGAGCGGCACCATTTTTATACGCATTGATTATAGTACGACCAAGTAAATCTCTCTTCCACGGCCATTGTCCGTTCTTTGTAAGTGCCTTGTCAGATATATCCAATAGGACTAGACTTTTGGAATCTAAATGAGTCCCAAATTTTTGGTAGGTATCAAAGGTTGCTAGTCTGGTTGATTGCAATAGAACAGGATTTACGAAGTAAATTCCTAGTAGAATAATAAAGGTCAGATAAGCTGCCCATTTTGTTGTAAATATTTTGTTCATATCACCTCTCATTGTTTATTTATTATAAATATTACTGATTATTTAGGAGAGATATGAGATTAATTATAACTATTTTACTAACATTATTGTTTACTTCTAGTGCTTACTCAAGCGAATTTATCTTTAAATTTGATAGTCCTTCATTTACAGGCGAAGGAAAATCATCACACTATCTAACGATAGAGAATATTGAGAAGACTAGAAAGGATGCTATTAAAGCTGCTAATAAAGCAGCCGCAGATAAAGTAATCGCAGACGCAAAGGCAACAGCGATAGCAAAATTCAAAGCAAATTTAGAAGCAAGATTTTATACTGCTTTAGCTAAACAAGTTACTGACAATGTATTTGGTACAGATGGATTACAACAAGACTCTGGAACATTTACATCACCAGTTGGTGGTGAAGTGATAACTTGGACTACTACAACAACAGGTACAAATGATACCGTTACCGTAGTAGTTACAGAAACAGATGGTACGGTTACTACATTTACTATGCCTAAAGAAGATAACTCATAGGAGAAATATGTTTAGAACTATTGGGATATTTTTATTGACATTGTTTTTAGCTAGTTGTGCAGGTAGACCAGATTTTGATGTAAAAACTCAATCCGTATCTTATAAAAGTTTAACGGAAATTAATTCACCAAAAGGTGACGCAATTGTAATTGCGGTGTATGACTTTGTTGATATGACAGGTCAAAAGAAACCAGGTGGTAATTTTGCGTCAATGAGTACAGCAGTAACGCAAGGCTCATATCAGATTTTAATTAAAGCATTACAAGACGCAGGTGAAGGCAAATGGTTTAGAGTTGTTGAAAGAGCAAGTCTACCAAGTTTATTACAAGAACGAAAACTAATCCGTTCTACAAGACAACAGATTAATGGAGAAGGTGCAGAACCTTTACCACCATTGTTATTTGCTGGTGCATATATCACAGGTGGTATTATAGGATATGATAGTGATACTAAATCAGGTGGTGTTGGTGCTAGAATTTTAGGAATACAAGCACATAAACAATACCGACAAGATATAGTTACTATTATTTTAAGATTAGTTAATGTACAAACAGGTGAAGTTGTAGTTACTACAACGGTTGAAAAGACTATATTTTCTGGTGAAACTGGTGGCGATATATTTAAATACCTAGATACAGATACAATGTTAGTAGAGATTGAAGTAGGATTTGCTAGAAACGAACCAGTAACTTATGCAGTAAGAAAAGCAATAGAAAAAGGTGTAGTTGATTTAATTAATCAAGGCGCTGAAAAAGGACTATGGGAGATTTCAATACCTGAACCAGTAGTTATTAAAGAAGAAAAAAAAGAAGAAGTAGATAAGGCTGGAGAAGAAGTAATTAAAACACCTATCAAGGTAGATGTAGGTAAAGAAAAAGTAGAGAAAACATACGAAGAATTTTTAGAAGAAAAAGAAGCCCAAAAAGAAGAACGCAAAAAGATGATACAGATGACAGCGGAGTGTGAGAAAGACGCTAACGCTACAGGAAAAGTATCTGAAAAGTGTACAGAATTAATTGATGAAAAAGATTGGGCAGATGTAGAAAAAGCAACAGAAACAGAGGAGAATAATGCTGATGAAGAAGTTAATGATGGCGATAGTGATTCTTCTAGCGACACTAACTAATAGTTTCGCTGGTAATTCTGTTTATATCCAACAAGACAACCAAGACAGCGATGGTTCTATCTTTATAAAACAAGATGGTTCTGGAAACACGGTAGGTTACAGCACATCATATCCATTTAAAATCAATGGAGAGAATATCACAATCATTATAAATCAGATTGGTACTAGTAATGTATCAGATTATTCTAGTCATCAACACTTTTATGGTGATGATATGACCTTTGATTATAAAGCAACTGGTAGTTCTAATAAATTAAGAATAGGTATAGATGATACAGGTGCTGATGGTCATTATTATGACATAGATATTACAGGTGATTCAAATGTAGTAGACTTTGATACTTGGGCAGATGATGTACAAAAAGCCAATGTTGATTTAGATATTACTGGTGACTCAAATACATTTTGGGTTCGTAGTAGAGGCGATAATCACTTCTGGTATGTTCTTATGTCAGGTGATTCAAATGATGTACAAATTTATACCACAACAGATTCAGTAGGGTTTAATACAAACTCTAACAAAGCAATTGGTCCACAATCAACATCACACGGACAATTTGCAGATAGTTCAGGTAGTGAAGGTGCAAGTGCAGACATTTATATTATTGGTAACTCTAATAGATTACACACTTCATCATACGGTACAGGTAACTATCAACTCCACGATATTATAGGTAATTCAAACATTTTAGATATCCATTCCAGTTATACTAGTGTTGATACTGACCCATATGGAGATACAATGACAATATTAGGTGATAACAATTATTTGAGAACATACATATCTGGCGATAGTAATACAATCAGATTACATATGGCAGGTGGAAGTAATACTGCTAAAATTTATCTTTATACAGATAGCTCAGTAATAAACTTTGCTCAAACAGGTGGTAGTAATTATGGTTATGTAAAAGTAACAGGTGATTCAATTTATGATTACACATTAAACTATTCACAAACTGGTAGCAATGGCAATTCTAGTTGTATGTACACTTACAATAGAAACACCCAAACAGGTGATGTAACTGATACGCAAACAAACCCTTGTTAAAATGCGTAAAATATTTCTCTCATTAATCTTTTTCTTTCTTTTCTGTACTAGTGCATTGGCCGTAAGCGTAGGTGAGGTTATTGGTTCAATGGGTACTACTTGGAATGAAAGAGACGGTCAAACTGAAAAGACTTCCGCAGGTTACAAATTAGAAATGCTTGATTTTCTCCAAACTGGAGAAGATGGTGGTATGATTTTATTTTATAAAGATAAAACTAAATTTACAATGGGTCCAAATACAGAATTAATTATAGATGAATTTGCTTTTGATACTTCTGTTATACCAATAGAACTTGCAATGATGATTTCTGTTAATGTTGGTTCATTTACATATGAATCAGGACAAGTATCCACTTTAGGTGGTGATGTTAATATCAATGCTGGTAATGCTACAATTACGGTACAAGGTACTGCCTTTTCAGGAACGGTAACAACTTCAGGTCAAACAACAATTACTTTACTACCAGATAGTCAAGGTAATGTAGGTCAGGTAACCGTATCTAATGACGCAGGTTCTCAAACAATAACTAATGCTTACTATTCAGTAACCGTTATGTCAAATGATTTAACACCAACACCTCCAAAAATAGAAACAAACAAACAGGACATTATTAAGTTAAATGAATACGAAGAAGATATAAAAGACGAAGTTGAAAAAACTTTTGGAGATGTAGAGAAAAAATCTGAAATGTCTAAAGATGAACAAGAAGCACAGGAAATGGAAGAGGCGATAATAAGTGAAGAAGCAAATATTGTAGAGAATAGTGATACGATTGTTGGTACAGATTTATCTTCTAGTGAAGCAGATACAATGATTGAAACAAAATCAGCAGAAGAAAATACTTTAGTTGAAGTAGAAGAAGTTGATACTTCTTATTATGATGAGTGGGAAGATGATTTAAAAGATTGGGGTTATATAGATGAAGATAACCAGATTTCAGTATGGGATGCCGAAGGCGAAACTAAAATGGATTGGGATGACGCAAAGAAAATGTATGCAGAAATGGACCAAGCATACTTTGACGCTATTGGTTGTTCAGATTGTAGTTGGGATTCTATTGATTGGGATTCTATTGATTGGGACGAAGTAGATTGGGATGCTTATTATGATGAGTATAATGACACGCTAGAAAAATATGGATTAACTTCTTATGATGTAAAAGACGAAGATATAACTGGAGATGTTGAAGAAGAAGCAACAGAAGTAGAAGTAGTTGAAGGTTATACTTGGGAAGACTTTGCTTTAGATGATGACTACTATAATAATAACGAATACAAAAACGCAGGTGGTCCTCCAACATTAACTATACAAAACTATTGTGAATATAATAGTTATGATACCTCTTGGTGTACACAAGATTATGTTGATTGGTTAAACGACTGGTATGGAAATGATTGGACTTTAAAAGTAACCAATGATAGTTGGACTACAGAATCTAAAAGTATTTTTGGTAAACTATATGGTTGGTGTGGAAGTTATCCTAATTATAAAATGTGTGATAACCAACCTAAACCTTGGAAGATGAAAGACTTAAAGGCAAAGTATATAGCAGATTGGGAGTGGGTTGATTACTCAACATATTGGGACGCAGTATACGATTGGTGGTATACAGGTTATGATTATAATAATGAATCAGATGAACTTACTTTAGAAGAAGAATATGGTTTTGAAGATGACTATGATATAGACGCAGAATTAGTAATATTATTAGCAAGTTATGATGAAGCTGATTGTTTAAATTATGGATACTATTGGGACAATGCTAATGCTAGTTGTGGAACTGAATGGGTTGACAATACTGGAACAGATAGTGTAACAGCAAGTGGAGAAACTTTAAATTATTCTACAGGAGATGTAACTCAAACCTTAACTTCATCAAGCTTAGGTGTGTCAACAAGTACTACTTCAACAGGAAGAGTATCAACATTAAATAATGACTTTGACGCTTCAGTTGATACTTCCGTCAGTAACTATTCAATTATAAATAGATATAACGATAGTCACCGAGCATATATTAAAACTCAAACTGCTAAAGAAGCAGATATACAGATTTTACAAGATATGGAAGCTCAACACATTGATATAGGCAGTAGTTCTAGCCAAAATAATATTACTATCATACAAACGGATTAACTATGGATTTCGGAATGCTTAACTTTATTATTGTAGCTATTTTCTTAATAATAATATTAGTTAATTTTTATATTTGGATAAATAAACTTTAAAAGACATAACACCCAAAATAAACGGAGTAAAACAATCAATGACAAACGGTAATACTGGCAACGGCGATACAAGGAAAACTCTTACATCGCTGGGAAGAGAGATAGCTGATAACCGAACAAGTGTTGAAGTGCTTAGAGCTGAGTTAAAACAAACAGGTGAGGTACATAACAGACTTGATACAGCAATTGAGAAACTTACTGGTATCAGTTCCAGTATTAAATCTATGCTCGCTGTACACGAAGAAAAGCTATCACAAGCAGAAAAATTAGACGAAATAATATTTACAAAATTAAAAGATAGACAAATAGAGACCGAAACAAGATATGCTACTCTAAAAGAGAATATGGATATTAGTGAAAAGCGTATTATGAACGAAATTAAATCTATTAAAAATACACTTGGAGATAGAGTAAATTTATTAGAACGATGGAAGTGGGTAATACTAGGTGGGTCAATAGTTATAGGGTTTATTCTAGCAAGAAATTTTCCATTAGTTGTAGAGTTAATGAAAGTACAATAGGTGCTTGACAATTAGCACAAACTAGTGTAGTATGAATAATTGCTATGTCTAGTTATATTGATTTAAAATTTATCAGCGAAATTTCGGCAAGATTAGGCCAATTTAAAAAGAAAGGTGACTATCTATTCAACTTTAGGTGTCCACATTGTGGAGATAGCCAAAAGTCAAAATTAAAATCCAGAGGTTACTTTTATCGTAAGAAAAACGATATGTTTTTTAAATGCCACAATTGTGGTATCGGTCAAAATCTAGCAAACTTTCTAAAATTCGTAGACCAAAAAGTTTACGAAAAATACTTAATGGAAAGATATAAAACGGCGTCACCAGCGACACCAAAACCAGAGTTTAACTTTGATTTTAAACCTGATATAAAAGATGATTATATTAATGAACTGACAAGTATTGCTGAATTGGATACGCTACATCCAGCAAGAAAAGTTGTAGAAGAAAGACTTATACCAGAAAAGTATTATGACAAGTTATTTCTTTGCAATAAATTTTATGAGTGGGCACACAAAATAGCTCCTAAAAAATATAATAAACCTAAATATGACCATCCAAGACTTATTATTCCATTTTATGATGTTAGTGGTAAAGTATTTGCATATCAAGGTCGTGCCTTTGGCAAAGAAACACCAAAGTATGTTACCATTAAATTAGACGAGAGTAAACAAAAAGTTTTTGGACTTGAACGAGTAAACTTTGCAAGACATATATTTGTTGTTGAAGGTCCAATTGATAGTTTATTTTTAGATAATTGCTTGGCTGCTGGAGGTGCTGATTTGTCTTTAGATAGTAAAATTAATCCTGAACAAGTTACATATATATTTGACAACGAGCCAAGAAACAAAGAAATAATTAGTCGTATGGAAAATATTATTGAACAAAATTATAATATTTTTATATGGCCGAGTGATATTCAACTTAAAGATGTTAATGACTTAATTATGACAGGTGTAACTAAAGTACAACTTGATGAGATTATAAGTATCAACACATACTCTAAATTATCCGCTAAACAAGCTCTAACACATTATAAAAAAGTATAAACATATATAAAGAAGGTTAACAAATTATGGGTGAGAACGAGACTAAAAAAATATTTGTAATTAAACGAAATGGTCGTGGGAGAGAAGAATTACATATAGATAAAATCCACGATATGGTTGAATATGCTTGTGAAGATATAAAGGGTGTATCTTCATCACAAGTAGAAATGAATAGTGATTTACAATTTTATGATAACATACCTACGGACCAAATACAACAAATTTTAATAAAATCAGCTTCAGATTTAATCTCTTTAGAATATCCAAATTACCAATATGTTGCTGCTAGACTATTACTCTATAGTTTAAGAAAATCTATTAACAGAAGATTATGGGACCATCCACATTTATATCTACATACAAAGAAATGTGTTGACCTTGGTGTATATGATAAAGATATTTTAAAGTGGTATGATGAGTCTGACTTTGACCGTATGAATTCAATGTTAGCACACGATAGAGATTATGATTTTACTTATGCTGGTTTAAGACAAGTTATGGATAAGTATTTGGTACAAGATAGAAGTAATGGAGAAATTTATGAAACTCCACAACAAATGTATATGATGATTGCCGCTACTATCTTTGCTCAATATCCAAAAAATAGAAGATTAACATACATAAGAAAATATTATAACGCAATATCAAAATTTCAAATTAATATTCCTACTCCTGTTATGGCAGGTGTTAGAACTCCAATTAAACAATATGCAAGTTGTGTACTTGTAGATGTTGATGATACTTTACAAAGTATCTTTTCTTCTGATATGGCAGTTGGTTTTTATACAGCACAAAGAGCAGGTATTGGTTTAAATATGGGTCGTATAAGAGGTATCAATTCTAAAATTAGAGGTGGTGAAGTACAACATACTGGTGTTGTTCCATTCTTAAAGAAATTTGAAGCAACCGTTAAGAGTTGTACACAAAATGGTGTACGAGGTGGTTGTGCTACGGTACACTTTCCTATTTGGCATAAAGAGATAGAAGATATACTTGTACTCAAAAACAATAAAGGTAGTGAAGATAATAGAGTTAGAAAATTAGATTATTCAATTCAGTTATCAAAACTATTTTATGAAAGATTTATTAATGACGAAGATATAACTTTGTTTAGTCCACACGAAGTACCTGGTTTGTATGACGCTTTTGGTACAGATACTTTTGATGAAATGTATTTAAAATATGAAAAAGATAATTCAGTATACAGAAAGAAAGTATCAGCACAAAGATTGTTTATGGACTTATTAAAAGAAAGAGCAGAAACAGGTCGTATATACATTATGAATATAGACCACGCTAATTCTCATTCCTCATTTAAAGACAAAGTATCAATGTCTAATCTATGCCAAGAAATTACTTTACCAACAACTCCAATATCACATATAGATGGTGAAGGAGAAATTGCATTATGTATTTTAAGTGCAATTAATGTTGGTCTTTTAAAATCGTTAGATGAGTTAGAAGACTTATGCGATTTATCAGTAAGAGCATTAGACGAAATTATAGACCATCAAAAATATCCAGTTAAGGCAGCAGAAATTTCTACAAAAAGAAGAAGAAGTTTAGGAATTGGATATATTGGTCTAGCACATTTTCTAGCTAAGAAAGGTTATACATATGACCAAAAGATGGCGTGGAAAGAAGTAGACAAACTTACAGAAGCATTCCAATATTACCTGTTAGTTGCAAGTAATGAACTTGCAAAAGAAAAAACAAAATGTGCAGGTTTTGATAGGACAAAGTATTCAGATGGCGTCTTACCGATAGACACTTACAAAAAAGAAGTTGACGAGATTGTAAATCGTAAACTCAGCTTTGATTGGGAAGAACTACGGAAAGACATAAAAAAATATGGGCTACGACATAGCACTCTCTCGGCTCAAATGCCTTCTGAAAGCTCTAGTGTGGTTTCAAATGCTACAAACGGCATTGAACCACCTAGAGACTTTTTAAGTATTAAGAAAAGTAAGAAAGGTACTTTAAAACAAGTAGTACCTGATTATGCAAGATTAAAGAATAACTATACATTGTTATGGGATATGAAATCAAATGAAGGATATATTAATGTAGTGTCAGTAATGCAGAAGTATTTTGACCAAGCAATATCTGGTAATTGGTCTTTCAATCCCGAAAATTATAAAGATAATCAAGTGCCAGTATCCGTAATGGCAAATGATTTATTAACTACATATAAGTATGGTTGGAAGACTTCTTATTATCAGAATACATATGATGGTAAGAAAGAAGAATATGAACCTTTACATCCAATGACTTATGATGAAGAATCGTTAGGTTCAGTATATTTACAACCACAACAACCAGACATATTACAAGATACGACAGAAAAAGAAGTTCCTAAAGATGTGGATGAAGTAAAAGACGAAGAGGATTGTGAAGCTTGTAATATATAGAAAGAGTGCTTATGAATTTTTGTGCAAATGTACCACATATTCGTTGTTTTGTTAAGAAAGAATATGTACACGATTTAGAAAGAGGACATGGAGAATTAATAGAAGCTGTATTAATAGCAGTTAAATCAATGAGAGGCAAAGCATTGATGTTTGAAGCGTACTTACCAGAGTACGGTGCTTGTTTTGATAAATTTCCAATAAGTGCTTTTGTATGGAGAAAGAATATAGTAGAAAGTGAACAATTAAAACTTCATCAATTAGAACTTTGGGATGCTTTTAGTTACCATATTCAAGTATGGGAGAAAACTTTATTAAAGAATTGTAATGTTAAAATATGGATTAGAGATAAAGGTTTGGTTTCAGGTGAATATCTATTTACTATTGATTCAGTCCACTCGGATCCCAATACAATAAATACAGGTGTTTCAGAAGTACCAACTGAACACAAACAATTCAATTTTGGTAAATTACATAATGGACAATACTTTGCTCAACCAAATAACAGAATGCTTTGGTACGAACAATCTCTTACACCAAAAGAGTTAAAGAAACCAGACTTTCAAGTTAGTAGTAGATACTATTTTTCAGAACAAGAAGAAAAGTGGAGATATGGTGATAATGATGATTATTTTTATAAAGGAGAAGGAGATGAAGAATAATGACAGATAAAATAAGTGCATTAGTAGACCAACTAGGTCAATTGACTATGCAACAAGCAGCAGATATGGGTAAGATGATGGAAGAAAAGTGGGGTATTAATATTAATAATATACAAACAGCTCCAGAACTACAAGGTGTTCCACCAGTAGATGAATCTACAACAGCAACGGTTATATTAAAAGGTTTTGCACCAGGTAAGAAAATTCCTATAATTAAAGCAGTTAGACCTATGTTAGATTTAGGATTACTAGAAGCTAAAACCTTTGTTGAGGATTTACCTAAAGTAGTTAAATCAGATATAGAAAAAGACGAAGCAGAAAAACTTAAAAAGATTTTAGAAGAAGCTGGAGGCGAAGTTGAGGTTAAATAATGTCTAGTACCGTATTCAATAAACAAAAAGGTTTAGATTATACTAAGCAACCTATGTTCTTTGGTGAGGATTTACAGGTACAAAGATATGATAATATGAAGTATCCTATCTTTGATAAACTCACACAACAACAATTAGGTTTCTTTTGGAGACCAGAAGAAGTATCTTTACAAAAAGACAGGTCAGATTGGTCATTATTAAGACCAGAACAGAAATTCATATTTACTAGTAATTTAAAATATCAAACAATGTTAGATAGTGTACAAGGTAGAGGACCAGCATTAGCATTTTTACCTTTTGTTTCAATACCAGAATTAGAAAGTTGTATAATTGCTTGGGATTTCTTTGAAACAATCCATAGTAGAAGTTATACATACATTATTAAAAATTTATATCCTAACCCTAGCGAAGTTTTTGATACAATAATAGAAGACGAAAAGATAGAACGAAGGAGCCAATCTGTTACTCAACATTATGATGAGTTAATACAGGTAGGTAACCAGTATTCATTAGATAAATCTAAAGTTGATGAATATGATTTAAAAGAAAAACTTTGGCGAACATTAGTAACGGTAAACATATTAGAAGGTTTAAGATTCTATGTTTCTTTTGCTTGTAGTTTTGCTTTTGGTGAACTTAAATTAATGGAAGGAAGTGCGAAAATCATTTCCTTAATTGCAAGGGATGAAAGTCAACATTTATCAATATCACAAAGAATAATTAATAACTATCGTGGTCCTGAAAATGATAAAGTTATGAATAGAGTTATTAAGAGCAATGAGAAATATGTGGAAAAACTATATGATGAAGCAGTTGGGGAAGAGAAGCGTTGGGCAACATATCTCTTTTCTCAAGGTTCTATGGTAGGTTTATCTGAAAAACTTTTACATAATTATGTTGAATGGATAGCAAACAAAAGAATAAAAGCGATTGGTTGTAAACCTAGATATAATCAATCATCAACAAATCCTTTACCTTGGACAGAACATTGGTTAAATAGTCGGGCAATGCAAAACGCACCACAGGAGACAGAAATTGAAAGTTATGTTATCGGTGGTATCAAGCAAGATGTAGAAAAAGACCAATTCAAAAAATTCAAACTTTAAGCTGAAATGGCACACAAAAGAAAGACAGAATGCTCTCATTGTGATGAGAGTTGTACAATACTTTGGGAACAAGAAGATTTTGAACCAATCTCTTGTCCTTTCTGTGGTGGTGCATTAGAGAAAAATGATGAAAATGACCTTGAAGAGGAAATAATTGATGAAGACAATAATTGGAATTGATTATTCTTTAACCTGTCCTTGTTGTTGTTTAGTAGAAGGTGGTTTCAATGGAGGTAATGCTGGATTAGATAACTGCCAATTTTTCTATCTAACAAATGTTAAGAAATATCAAGGAACATTTTTAAAAGGTCAGATAACTGGTAATCCATTTGATGATTGGACTACACAACAAGAGAGACACGATAAAATATCCGAATGGGTATTTGATAAAGTAATCAAACATACCATAAACCCTATAGTCTATATTGAAAATTATTCCTTTGGAAGTAAAGGAAGGGTATTCAATCTAGCAGAAAACACAGGATTACTCAAACATAAACTCTATAAAAAGGGTATCAATTTTACGACATTAGTTCCATCTGTAATTAAGAAATTTGCAACAGGCAAAGGTAACGCAGATAAAGAAAAGATGTATGACAAGTTTTACGAGGAAACTGGAGTTAATATGATGGAAGTCTGTGACCAGACTACTTTGAATAATCCAGTTACAGATATAGTTGATAGTTTTTACATTGCTAAATCAGGCTTTTCCACAATATAGTACACAAATCCCCCTAAAATTCCCCAAAAACCCAGTAAAATCAACGAAAATAGTGCTTGACAAAGCACCAAAAGTATGGTATTATATAGCTATGATACAAAATAATCAAGTAACAAATACACTAAAATGGTTAGGAACCCTAGTATTAATAGTAGGAGTTGGGATAAATTCTCTTGGATTTTACCCTTTAGGTCCTATTGTGATGATGTTAGGAGGCGTAATATGGGTTGTAGTTGGGTATATGTGGCAAGAAAACTCAATTATCCTTACAAATCTGATAATTACCCTGGTTTCAATCGTTGGAATGTGCGTAAAATATGGGTTTTTTAACTAAAAAAGTGAGCATTTTGCTCATTTTTTGCTTGACAATGGTTGCAAAAACTGATAGGATATGAGTATGATTAACACTAAAAAGATTAATAAAAAGGAGAAAACACTATGACAAATCTAACAGATGTTTATTTTAACAAAGATGATATAGGAAAAAACCTATATAGAAAAAAAACTTACTATACACTTTGCATTGAGCAAGATGTATTGGCAAAAAACCAAGATGAAGCTGATGATAAACTTTCAGATAATGGTATTGACCATGCAAAAATTAGTAAAGACCTTACTGAAACAAATGATGGAGTTGAAACTTATATGGTAGACGCTAATTATACAGAATCAGATACAACGAAGTTTCTTGGAAAAGTAAAATATGATGATGATACTATCTCTCAAAGTTTAGAAGACGCAGTTGAGAACGAAGATGTACATATTGATACTTACGCTGATGAAGATGAACCTTTACAACAAACAGAAGCTGAAAAGGATTGTGCTATTATTCAAAAATCAATAGACGATTTAAATGAAGTTGAGGCAAAAGCTGACGCTGATGTTGATGTTTCATTAAATCTTGCAAATGAAAGTAAATTAGGTAAATAATGACAAAACACGATTTCACTTTAAATTTAGTTTATAAAATAGAGTATTGGGATGATGAAGACCACGAAGCTTTTTTCACTTACCATACTATATTCAGAAATGTACCTTTATCTCAATTAAATAAATTGAACAATAAAGATTTACAGGCAAAAATCAAAAAGTATTGTGATAAGAATTTTAAAGAAACTGCTGAAAACGCTACAGGTCTTACGGAAGTTGAAGTGATAAACGCAGATGAGTATTACAAAACTTATAGTGAAGTATTTGGCGAAGTCGCAAATGGTGATAACGCCTTATTTAACGATTATGGTCAGTTATGGAATGGTAGACAATTTTTCAAATATGATTATAATCCAGAACTAACAGAAAGTTATACTTACAAGAACTTAAACAAAAAAATGAGAAATCTTAACTAGGAGGATACTATGGGACAAGTAAAACAAATGACAATGGACAACGCTGAAACAGCAGTTGACAAAATAATTTTTAAAATGACAGATGGTGCAATTGATTGGGATACTGCTAAAGCAAATATTCTAAAAGTTGCAAATATTAATATGATTGGAATTGACGAAGATAATGTTGATGAAGTAATGAGTGAGGAACTTAAATAATGAAAAAATTTAAAGAAATAATGACAACAATATTTGCTGTATTAGGAATATTGTTATTAATTGGTGCTACTGGTGCAGTAGAAACAGACCAATGGTTACTTGCAGTTACATATTTTATTATGGGTGTGGGTTCAATGTTTATTAGTATAATTACCCAAGGTTCAGAAAACGATAAAGAAGAATATGAACCTATACATCCATCGTTATATGATGTAAATGATGAAGATAAAGATTAAATGAACATAAAAGAAATAGATAAAAAAATGAACGATATTGAAAACTATTATAACCAATTTAATATGTGTTCTTATGAATACCCTACCGAAGATAAAAGAAAATTAAGTAGATTATATAATTTGAAACTAAAACTAACAAAAAAGGAAAAAAGTGAAAAAGAAAACTAAAAAATTGATATTAGAATTATTAGATTTTTGGCCAATGACAATAGTTGTTCCAACAATGCTAATTTTAATATTATTAGGAGCAGCAGGAGTATTTTAATATGAATAATGGATATTATGCAGTTGTATTAAATAAGGAATCCTGTGATACTATAAAGCAAAATGCAACAATGGATGTTGTAGTTAGTAACCATATTACACTTGCATATAAACCAAACAATAAGACTTTTACAAAGTTGAATAAATTGATTAATAAAAAAGTTGATGTTTATATTAAAGAAAAAAGAGCAAATAAGAACATAGAGGCATTTTGGTTAAATGGTATGTACTTAGCAGAAACATATAAAAAATTAAAAAGATTTGATAAAGGACCAGCACATATTACAATATCACATAAGAAGGGTTTTAAATCAGGTGACGCAAATACAATGTTTAAAAAACCAACTTATAAAGAAGATTTACAAACTGAAATGGATTATTTACAAGGTAAAGTTAAATGGATTCCATTTAAGGAGAAAAAATAATGAAAGATTATTATACAGAACATCAGGACAGACAAAATAAAAGAAATAAATTAGAAAGATTTTTAGATAGACATAACCATACAATGGAATTAATTAGAACTATACTTCCAATTATTTTGTTAGTTATGCAAACAATAATTATAATAAAAATATTTTAACAATGAGAGGTAAAATGATAAACGAAGAACTTATATTAATAGACAAGTTGAATATGGCAATAGATAAGATAGATGATGGTAAAATTGAAGACGCCAAAGACGATTTGATAACTTTAAGAGACGAAAAACAAGAAGTAGTTGATGAGTTTGAAAAAGGGGTTAGACATCAACTTCAATATCCAATGGGTAAAATGCCTGTTGGTGAATTAGCTAACGACCCAATTAAATAAGGAGGACACAATGCAAACTGATTTATTAGGACTAATAATGCTTATATTTTTAGGAGCTAGTTTTCTATATATGTTGAATACATCTATGGAGTGTAGAGACATTATTAAGAAAATGAAAGCTAGACTTAAAAAAGCTATAAAGAATAATGACTAAAAACAACGAAATTCCTATGATGTATGTATCAAGGGAGTGTGGAAAAAGCCCTCTCCGCCGTTCTAACGAAGGCGTAGTTGTCAAAAAAGTGAGTAGTTATGCGAATATAAAGACTATTGACAATACAAGGGTTTTAGAGTATACTATTAATAATTAATGAAAGGTGGGATATAAATGTCTTTTACATATACAAAAGAAATGATGTTTGCTGAATTTAAGACAGCAACAATCAAAGATAAGAAGGGCAAGAAAGAGAAGTTTGATAATCGTATAAATTTTATCAATGAAATGAAATTGTTAAAGAAGGAATCTCCTTCGGCAATGAGGTCAATTAATATCAAAGCCAAACAATTTGATAATCTTCTATTTGCTTGGAAAGCTCCAAATCCTAGAGACCATTTTTACCAAAAAGTATTCGGTAGAACTTATGCAGAACAAATAGAACACGAAATTAAAAGAGACGGTGATGAGAAAAAAGAGAAGAGTTTAACTTAATGAATTCAATAACAATTGGATAGAAAGAGACATATGAATAAGTTGAAAACAATAGTATTTGCGTCTGTTCTTTTAATAGGAACAAATGCAAACGCAACAAGTCCTGCTGAAGTTAAAGAGGAGTTAATCAAACAGAAAGATATGCTGGTTCAGCATATTTCTGTAAAAGTTGATGAAACAAAAGAATATCAAATTAAAGCTTGGGCAGATGGTAAAGAACAATTGAAGAACAATTGGATTATGATTAAATCGTGGTTCATTGTTAAGCCAAAGGATACAGAATAATGGACTTCCAATTAACAAGTTCCAATGATGGAACTTTTTTAATCAGACCTGTTACCGCTAGGGCACAGGTTTGGTGGTCCGACAACAAGATGAGAGATAGATTTGTTGTTGATAATACGCATAATGAATTTTGCGTTATATTAAGTGAAAACCAAAAGAAAGTTTGTAATGAAATTAGACAAAATAATTTTGATTTTACTAATTAGTTTTTTAACTGCTTGTAGTAGTACAAATAAAGCAGTTAATATTAATGTGAGTGAAGACCATACAAAAGAATATAAGTTTACAAGGTCTCATTTAGGTGTTGTACTTGGTGGTGCTACTGGTGTAGGTGCTTGTGTTGAAATGATTGGCACAGACCCTTATGTTGCGGCCACTTGTGCAGTAATTGGTGCTTTTATTGGTGCCGAGATAATGCACAATAGTGATTATGATTTACACCAAGCAGTATTTGTTGACCATTTAAATAATGGTCCTAGTAGTGCAAGTTATACTAATTGGTATAGTACAAAATCTGGAAATAATGGAACGATTAAAATTAATAGAAGTTATGTACAAGGTCCATTAATTTGTAAAGAATATGAAAGTAATTGGAATATAAAATCAAATTGGCCAGTTGTTGGTATTGGGAATCAATATATTGATACTAGATTTGGAACGGTATGTCAAATGCCAGATGGTCGTTGGGTGGAGAAAAGATGAAACAGATTTGGTTTCTTATAATTTTTGTAATGTTATTAACATTATTAGCCGTAACTGCTAGTTTAGCTAATACTGAAAGCTCCTTTGTTATGAATAAAGTTGAACCAGAAGATGGCGAAGTAATGTTAATAAAATCGGCACCTGTTGATGATATTTTTGTAAATGATATAAATGAAAAGGTGCAGAAGAAATTAAAACTAATATCAGAAAATGAGAAAAAAGGAATTTTAAAATCGCAGATATTAGAACGATTTGAAAGAGACGGACAATGGTGTTTCATTAAAATTATTATCAGACAAACTCCAGAAGGAGATATAGTTAAGGAAGAGATTATGGAGTGTGCCGATACGGAACATGGAAGAACTGATAAAGAAAGAATTGCTGAATTGGAGAAACTAATTGAATTAGAAAAGGCAAAGAAACCTGGTTATTGGGAATTATTTGCTGCTTTTTACTATAAAGATTTAAATGCTCCAGAATATTGTAGGTTGTATTCTCAACCTTCACACGCTTTCAAATCCTTCGGAAGAGCGTGTTTAACGATTGAAGGAAATTGGGAGAAAAGATGATGATAAAAAATGTCATAATTCTTGGACTCCTTGCTATGATTGTTGCTGGTATGTCTTTTGGAGAGGCTGCTGTCTATATAGAAAATAGTCAGGTTATTGACAAGATTAGCGAATTATTATATAATGTAATAAGGAGTGTGAAAGAAAATGTATAAAAGCATAGTAAACATAGTAGGTGTGATTCTAGTTGGATTATTACTTACAAATTGCTCTTCAAGTACTTACAAAATTAAGCAGGAGAGTAATAAGATAGTTACCAAAGTGCCTATATGGTATATGGGTAATTTTGATGTTAAGAAACATTGTGATATATCAATGTGGGCGAATAAGCCAATCATCAAAAACGAAGATGACGACAAAGTTTGTATCTTCGGAGTTGGTACTAGTGTATCTCCAAGTTTAGAACTTGCAATAGAGAAAGCAAAACTGATTGCAAAGGCTGAAATGGCGGATATAATTGCAGGTGAAATGAATAAGAAATCTAAAATATTTGTTACCGAAATCGGAAAAACAAATGTTAAAACGGTAGTTACAGAAGTTGAAACTGCTTTAGTTAATATTATAGCAAATACACCTGTTAGAGGATATGAAATCTTTGCTCAGGAAGTAACCAGAACGAAGAACGGTTATTATAGAGCTTGGATAGGTTTGAGATTACCTCTAGGAGAGTTTAATAAGATGTACGATTACACAATCGCAGAAGTGATTGACGCACATAATCTTAAACTTAAAGCTGCTGAAGCATTTAAAAGTGTAGAAGATTCAGCTAATGCAAAAAAGATAAAGTATGAGCAATAACATAATCGTGTATTCAAAAACGAATTGTGGGTATTGTGTTAAGGCGAAGGCCTTGTTAAAAGGCCTCGGTCTTACCTTTGTTGAGAAGAAGGCGGAAGAATTTGAGTCAGTAGACGCAATGATTAAAGATATTGGTAAGAAAGTTAGGTCTATGCCTCAAATAAAAATAGATGAAGAATTAGTTGGTGGTTATAATCAGTTAATAGAATATTATAACAAACAAGGATTAGTAGATTTTAAAGGTAAAATTAAAAAGAAATAATGTCAGAAGTAAAAGATTTAGATACATTTAAGTATGATGGTTTTTTGAATGGTTTATTAGATGTTGATATTACAGCGTTTGATGAAGTAAAATGGCCGCCGTTAGATAAAGAATTTTTATCTACTAAAGCGTTGAAAGAAATAGAAAAGATAAAATCTCAATTAGAACCAATCTTTAAGACAAAATATAAAAATATTCAACACAATCTTACTGGAATTTATAAAGGTCCTGCAGAAAAAGTACGAGGTAATGTTATAGTATACCTTGATAAATCACACCATACGACAGATAACTATGTTGAAATAACAGCATTAGATAGATGTAGAGTATTTCCTGACCAAGGAGAATATCTATGGTTTAATGATAGTATTAAATTTGTAAAACGCTTTAATAGTGATAAGGTAAATAATATCAGGTTTATATATTTTGATTACAAATTAGATGGTGAACTATTTAAAGATTTTTTAGAAAAAGCTGAAGAAGAGAAACAAGAATTGGAAGAATCTATGAAAGAATCTTTTAGACAGCGTGATGAAAGAAAGAAAACTGAATCAGAAAGATTACAAGACGAGTTGGAACCATTATAATGTCAGATGATAAAGATAAAGATAAGCCAAGTAAAGCTTTTAAAAATGTAGTTTTATTTCCAGAAAATAGAATTAAAAGACCAGTTAGACCAGTATCCCCAGCAGCCACAAAGAAAATGAGAGACTACCAGGCTGCTAAATTTGTAGAGACAGCAACGGATGAGATAGGGTTAGATTTAGTTAGAAGGTTTGTATTAATGGGATTAGATACAAAGCAAGATGTATTTACAAAAGATTTAGCAATGGCTATGGACGCAATTAGAGGTCTTTTATATAGACAATTTAAAATGGTACACCCTATACAGAAAGTTACTGATGGTGCTGTTAAATTAAGAATGAATAAAGCAGGCGTAGTAACTGCTAGAATTGAATATGGTAATATTAGTGATGAAACTTCTGCTCGTACCAAACCAATAACGAAGAATATATCAGACGATTTAAATAATCGTAATAGTGGATATTTTCAATTTACAGAAGATTTTGAATTTAAACCAGAGTTTGATTCAGACGGAAATCCACCATTTCCAGTTGGACCAGATGATGAAGGTCCTGATAAGGACAAATAGAATTTTAATTATGGGAAACCACTTTAGTGCGATTGACCATAATAAAGTAGTTGTAGAACTTAAAACTTAATTTAAAGGAGGTTAAACACTAATGTTTAATTTTTTATTTAATAAAAAAGGAGACGATATAATGGCAAGACCAAAAATATCTAAAACGCAGAAGGTATTAAATCTTTTGTTAAAAGGCGAAAATGTTACTTGGAAGACTTTAAGAAACAGATTTGACTTACTATCACCAAGAGCAATGGTTGATAAATTGAGAGAAAAAGGACATATGATATATGTTAACAGGTCTGTTAACGGAACTTCATATAGAATTGGAACTCCTACCAAAGCGATTATCGCTGCTGGTATAAAAAAACTTTATGGAACAGAATACTCTTACGCAAATAGAGCCTAGTTCCTAAAGGTGAGGAAGGCAGAATTACCTGCTTTAGGAGGCGACCAAAGCTAGCGTGGAGGTCGCCTCACTTTCTCAAATGGAAAAACAATGAGTTATAGTGAAACAAAGCAAGTTAAAGTAGAACAAATATTACCTAAAGATTATGCTGAAAGTTTAGCAAAACATTTAGTTGAAAAAAAATATTTTTTAAAACGAGTAGATGTAAAGAAAGTAGAAAAGGCAGTTGTTGAGTTTGATAACTTTAATGAAATTTGGCACGCTAGGACTAGATAAGGAAATTTATGACTAAAGATGATGAAGAAAATACTTTATTTCCAGAAAATGGAAATGGTAGTAGAAGTACAGACGAACAAGATAAGACATATGAGAACGAACACGAAAGAGATTACTCACCGATGGTACATCTTTCAATTAGAGAGTATGATAAGTTAAAAGAAAAGACAAAGTTTATTACAGACCCTACCTTGATTGGCTATATAGACAAGATAGAGTTTTTTGTAAAAGAAATAAGAAAACACATAGTTAGAACGGATATAAAATGAGTCTAGCAACATTTGGACAATTGTTTTCAACCGCTAAATCTAAAAGAAAATTAAAGATTAATGTTTCAGACGGTAAAGAGTTTAAAGTAGAGAAAGAAGGATTATCTTTTAAGAAGATTTTTAAATCAGCTCAAAATACAGCACCTAAAGGTACTAAAGAATTGAAGGTTGAATATACAAATAGAAAAGGTACTATCATAGACCGTTGGGTTAAAGTTCCTATGGGTCGTAGTAAGAAGAATAGATAATGACAGATAAAGTAATAATAGTAAAAGTGTTAAATGAGTGATGGAAAAATAGAAAAGTTTTATGATAAAGCATTTAAATTAGCTTGTGAAGTAGAACCTGAATTGGTTGCAGGTGTTTATATGGCACAAGCATTAAGATTTTATAAATCATTTTTAAATGATGATGAGTATAATGATATGGTTGATACTATTTCTGAAAGTAGAGATAAGATTAAACCATTTTTAGACAAAGGAACATTACATTAATGATTATCGTAGATATGCACCAAGTATTGATTAGCAATATAATGGTACAACTTACAATGAAAAATTGGAAAGGTGGTACCAAAGAAATAGGAGTTGTTAATAAAGAAATGGTAAGGCATATGTGTTGCAATTCATTAAGAGGTTATGTTAGAAAATTTAGTAACGAATATGGTAAAGATAATCTAGTACTTGCTTGTGATAGTGCAGACCCTTGGAGAAGAGATTTCTTTCCGAACTACAAATGGAGTAGAAGAAAAGGTAGAGAGGAAGATAAAAACAATTGGGATGTAATGTTCAAACTAATTTTAGAAGTACAGAATGAGATTGCAGAAAACTTACCATACAAAGTAGTTGTTGTAGACAACGCAGAAGCAGATGATATAATTGCTGTGATTATAAGTCTACAAGAGGAGGATAAATACCTTATAGTATCGGCTGATAAGGACTTTAAACAACTACATAGGTTTAAAAATGTGTTTCAGTACTCTCCAATTCAAAAGATAATGGTAGAGGAACACAATCCGAAAAGATTTTTACACGAGCAGATTATTAAAGGTGACCGAAGTGATGGAGTTCCGAATATTCTGTCTCCTGATGATGTGTTTATTACAAAGACGAAACAAAGTCCCATTACAAAAAAGAAGTTAGAGGAGTGGGCTGAGGTTGATAATATACCTTTGGGAAGTGAGACCAAGAAGTATTATAATAGGAACAAGAAACTGATAGATTTGACTATGATACCACAATCACTAGAAAATTCTATTATAAATAGATACAAGACTTGTAAAGTCCCTAGTAGGTCCAAACTACTACCGTATTTTATGAGCTATAAACTTAAATCACTAATTGAAAACATTAATGATTTTTAATATTGCAATATAAAGAGGAAAACTGAAATGGCTGAAAATACTAAATGGAATCAAGCATTGGCAAATCCTGCTTTAAGACAAGCAGCACAAACAGCGTCATCTATGATGTTGACTTTCCACGAAATCTTAACTAAAGTAAACAACGCAAAAGACAAATCTAAAAAGATTGAAATTTTAAGACAACACGATAGTGCTGGATTAAGACAGGTCTTAAAAGGTGCGTTTGACCCCAAAATAGAGTGGGAACTACCAGAAGGTAGACCACCATATATTGAGAACGAAGCGCCTGTTGGTACAGAACATACTTACCTATACACAGAATCTAAAAGATTATGGCATTTTGTTAAAGGTGCAGACAGGAATTTAACTAAAGTTAAAAAAGAAACACTTTTCATACAAATGTTAGAAGGACTTGAAGCAAATGAGGCGAAACTATTAGTTGCTGTTAAGGATAAGAATCTTAACAATACCTACAAAGGGTTAACTTCCGCAGTTGTGAAAGAAGCATTTAACTGGAATGATGATTTTGTCAAAATTGAGACATAAGAATTAATGTTTTTAGGGGGTTTTTATCACAAAATCCCCATATTTTCCCCAAAAATAGGCAAAGATTTCGCTTGACAAGGGTACGACTTTATGATAGAATAAATATATTAACAATGAAGAAAGGTATATTATGTTTAATTTGATTAAGACATTTATTGGTATATGTGTGTTTATTTGGTTAGTTGGTGTCGGTTTACACTTGACAATGCAAATTGCTAAAGCAGATGATTATACAACTGCTACAACGGCTCATATCATAACACAAACGGTTATAAAAGATGGTGACATAGACCATAAGAAAGTCTTGTCTTCTGAATTGGAAAGATTAATCCATAGGTTGGCAATAGATTTGACTTTTGTAATGCAGGAACACTTACCAGAGATTTTGGAAGGTATTGCTGCTGAAATAAGAGTAAACAAGATTGATAAAATATATAAAGAAAGTCAAACTAATTAAGGGAGGCTTATGGAAAACTTTGTTTATGCGATTGCAGATACTTTACAATTGATGTATAGTATTATGCCGAAGGAAGTATGGATTATAATATTTGCTTGTGTTATATTATATTTGCATTTAGAATATTCAGACTGGAAAAGAAACAGAAAAAAATAATAGGAGAGAGAAGGTGACAAGTTTAAAACCTAAATCAGTTAGGTATGCAACACTTAAAAAAAGAGTTAAACACGAATATCAACATACTAGTAAGTATACGACAACTTACAAGGATATTAAGAAGGTGTTTATTTGGATAAATGAGGCAATTTTTGATAATGAACTACAACCTTTCAATGATGTACTTCTTAAAGATTTAAGAAATCAGAAATGTTTTGGACAGGTTACACAATGGGAATGGAAAAGAAAGGGAACAACTGCCTTTCATCTGGAAATGTGTAGACACTATAGAAATAAAAAGGAATTTATTGATACTTTAGGACACGAAATGGTCCATCTGTATCAGATGACAAGAGGAGATAGTGGGAATCACAATAAGTTGTTTTATTCATTTAAAGGTAAGATGAATAGAGCAGGAATTGATATGATTTAATTATTTATATTATGATGTTAAAAAATAATGGGAAATTAAAGATAAGAGTTAAGAACAAAATTGATAATGGCATATCGTCCATACGAAAATGGACAAAAAGATTATTAGGAATTAGTTTAATACTTAGCCTAACCTACCTTTGGGGAACTTTTTATCCCAACAAATACACCCAACATATAAATGAAAAAGAATACGAATTAAAGTATTTGGAGAAACTTAAAGAATTAGATTTAAGAGAACCTGCCTTTGAATATAATAACAAAATGCAATTTGTTAGGGCAGTACATAAATGTGTAGATTATTTAAATTTCACAACAGCAGATGAGTATAGAGTACCATATGAAATGGTTACAGCACAAGCTGTTTTGGAAAGTGCTTGGGGAAATAGTAGATTTGCTAAAGAAGGAAATAATTTATTTGGTATAAGAGTATTTGAAACAACACAACCACATATGTTACCAGAAGGTATGAGTAACTGGCCTGGTTGGGGTGTAAGAATATTTGCTACGAAATGCGATAGTATAAAAGAATATATTAGATTAATGAACGAGCATCCTGCTTATGAGAAGTTTAGAAAGTTAAGAATAAAACAAATTAAATTAAAAGGTCAAATGGAACCAATAGCATTGGTTAAGACACTTGATAAATTTTCTACTACACCTGATTATCCAGAACGAGTAATTAGAATTTTACATAAGATTAGAAAATTAGAGGAGCAAATGTAATGAGACCAAGTAATTGGGAAAACGAAAGTTATAATAATATTAAGGAAGATAATCGTCCTTATATAGACCCTTTTTTAAAGAAGATGATAGAACAAGCTTTTATCACTTTTGAGCATATGAGAAAAGGTGAACGAAAAGTTTACTTTACAGGTAACTGGCAAAAAGATGTAATGATGTGTTTTCCAGGAAGACAATCAAATAAGATATTTAAAAAGATGAGGATGTTCCTAGATAATAGAAATTATATGTTTATGCAGAAAAAATTAGATTATGCAGAAGGTTATGAATATATAGTTGTGAGGAGATAGTATGGGATTATTAGCATTATTAGCAGCATTAAGTATTTCTGGTGTCGCCGCCTTGTATAGTATACTAGGTTTGGCTGCTATATTTGCTGGTGCGAAAATACCTATTATGATAATGGGTGGAGTGTTAGAAGTTGGAAAACTAATAACTGCTTCTTGGTTATATCAGAACTGGAGAAATCCATTACTACCAAAATCAATAAAATATTATTTAACAACTTCGGTTATTGTTTTAGTATTTGTTACCTCAATGGGTATCTTTGGTTTCCTATCAAAGGCTCACCTAGACCAAGTTAAACCTACTTCATCAAATGAAACTAGAATTGTTTTAATAGATAAACAGATATTACAAGAAGAGCGAGTAATAGTACGAGCAGAAAAGACTTTAGAAAGATTAGATAGAGCTTTAGATGTTTATTTAAATAAAGAATATGTTACTAGAGGATTAAGAGAACGAAAGAAACAAAAAGAAGAACGAGACGAACTTAATTTATTAATAAACACCGCTATGGATGTTATTGATGGTTTGATGATAAAGAAACAAGAATTTCAATTAGAAACAAAAATGTTAGAGGCAGATGTAGGTCCTCTAAAATACATTGCTGAATTAATATATGGTGAAGAAGAAGCAAGAGACCATTTTGATGAGGCAGTTAGAGCAGTTATAATAGTATTGATATTTGTATTTGACCCATTGGCAGTATTGTTATTAATAGCAGCTAATATATCACTATCAGGTTGGAATAAAAGTAGAAAAAATAAGAAAATCTATAATCAGAAGAGATTAGATTTACAGATTAAAAAGGAAAACGAAAAGCATAAAGAAGCTAAGAAACAGATTAATAACTATAAAGAATTTTTTAAGAAGTTTAGTAAGAAGCATTTAACAAATGAAGATTATGAGAGGTTTTTCCTTACATTAGGTACTAAAGAATTGAGAGAAATGGGTTTGGATCCAGATGAGATAAGAATTAAAATGGACCAGATACTTGATTGGAATACAAGTGCTGTTAAAGGGGTTTCAGCTAAAGATAAAACACTTGTTAAATCAAAGGTAGTTGACCTGGAGAAGCGTGAGAAACACGATTTAATTGTCTAACGCTTGACAAGGTCAGGGAAATGATATATAATGATACTAACTTATACTGAAAAGAGAAAAAACGAGTTGATTAAGAACGCAGAAAAGATGATGAATAAGGCAGAAGGAAAATGGGCAACAATGTTTTGGACAGGTGTCTGGAAACAATTGTGTATTAAGTTTAATCGTGTTAATTAAATGAAAGTTAAATTTAATCATAAAAAAGAAGTGTTAAAAATATTAGAAGCTAGTAAGATTACTAATTTTCAAACTCCTGAAGACCAAATTATAGAGGATATTGAAAAAGATAAAAAAGCAAAAAAGGAAAAACAACATCTAACAGGCATATCAATCAGCCTAAAAAACAATCAAAAATATTATCCAAAAGTAATGAATCCAGAACAAGAAGATAATAATGCTGGAATTGTACGAGACGAACAAGGTAATGTGAAATCGGAAGCAACAAAATGAATATAGACAAATTAAGAGAACAATTAAAAATAGATGAAGGTGTTAGATTTGAAATTTATAATGACCATTTAGGATATCCAACATTTGGAATTGGTCATTTAGTAGTAGATGGAGACGAAGAATCTGGACAAGACATAGGTACTACAATTTCGGAACAAAGAGTTAACGAAGTATTTGAAAGTGATGTAGAAAAATATATCAGCGAAAGTAAAAAAGTATTTGCAAGACTAGATGATTTTCCAGAAGAAGCTCAACAGGTTATTGTTAATATGTGTTTTAATTTAGGTGCTCCAAGATTATCAAATTTTAAAAATTTTATAAGTGCAGTAAACGAAAGTAATTGGAATAAAGCTGCTGATGAAATGATGGATAGTCGTTGGGCTAGACAAGTAGGTGATAGAGCAATAAGATTGCGAGATAGAATTAAGAATTTAGTATGATGAAGTATAGTGAAAAAATAAATATAGTAAAGAGGTTAGAAGCCTAAGGAAGGAGATATTAGAAGATATGAGTATAACAGGAAAAGTAAAATGGTTCAATTCTACCAAAGGTTTTGGTTTTATTGAAAGAGACGATAAAGAAAAAGATGTATTTGTACACTCTTCAGCAGTTAGAGACGCAGGTTTAGAACTAAATGAAGGTGACGCAATAACTTTTGAAATTACTGAAACACAAAAAGGTAATTCAGCAGTTAATTTACAAAAAAATTAATATAAGGAGATAAGATTGAGAAGTAGCAATTGTCTATGACATTAACACACGGAATAACATTAGGCATTTTCGGAACTTGCATTACAATAATAGCATTTGGTTTTGCATATTGGATTGCTACTACCAGTTTTTTTAAAAAGAATAAATTAGATAAGAACAATCCAGTAGCTAGATTTTGGAATGATTTTTATGATAGAAAATAAGGATAAATTATGATGATAGAGCAACTAGTAGGTAAAACAATAGTTTTATTAAACAACATACAACTAGCACATTGGCAAACTTTAAGTTTTGCAGAACACGAAGCATTAGGAGAATATCACTATAAGTTAAATGGTCTTAATGATAGACTTGTAGAAGCTTGGCAAGGTAACCAAAATAAAAGAATACATATTGAAAGTGGACAAAATACTTTACAAAATTATACAGACCACGCTCATACTATTTCACAAATAGTTCAATATCAACAAGATATTTCAGCGGCAACATATAATATAACACAACAAAATAACTTAAATCAGTTTGAAGATATTATAGCTATATTAGAAGATATGGCCGAGGTAACATCACAAACACAATATCATTTATCGCTAAAATAAATCACAATGCCGACATATTCTTTTTTAAACACTAAAACCGACAAAGAGTTTACAGAATTTATGGGTATGGATGAGAAAGACAAGTATTTGAATAAGAATAAACATATTAAGCAACAACTCAAAACAATAAATATCATTAGTGGAACTGGAGGTATGAAAAATGACCAAGGATGGAAAGAAGTACAAAGTAAGATAGCTGAACGAAATCCAGGGACACCTTTTTCATCCGAACACGGTAGAAGTACAACTAAAGATATTAAAACTAGACAAGTACTTAAAAAACACAAAATATTATCGGAATAATATGATATACAGAATAATAATTTTATGCGTTGCTCTTTTATTTTTAAATAATTGTAGTGCTACATTTACCAATCTATTTACGATTGGTGGAGTAAGTACTGCTGTAGCAAGTAAGAACGCATATAGTATTGGTTATAGTGGTGTAGACCTAATGATACAAATAAGTACAGATAAACCAATTAGAGAACACCTATTTGAATCAATAAAGAAAGAGGAGCATACATATGCTCCTACATTTTAGAGGAGAAGCTACATATGGCGACTAAAGATATACCAGATTATATGAGAGGTTTTGATACTACGGATGATTGGGGATTTGTTCCAGTATCATCTAAACCTGCAGAAGTAAAAGCAGGTGTTGATGAAGAACAACTAGATTCAAAATTTGAAGGCACAAATATAGCATTGTCAAAAGTAAAAGGTGATGTATCTGATATTAAATCTATGATGAACGAGATTATGCAAATTGTTGCTGAGAAAGATACTATTACAAAAGAGATAACAACTGGTGAAACTAAAGAAAGATTTAAAGAAATTGAAAAGATTATATTACCTTTCTTATACAATCTTTCAAAATCAGATGAACCATACATACATTGGCCGAATAGAGGTCCAATAATCAAGGCACAGATAGAGAAGATATTAAAACTTACAAGGGGGTAATTGATGACGCTGAAAGCGAAACACAAGGAACTCAAGCGAGAAGTTAATGAAGCCGAAGTTAAGCGAAATATTAGACGAGGACACAGGAGTTGGCATAATTTAAGACTCTTAAAAAAGATGAAATTAATAGCAAAGGATAAACTAAATGAGATTAAGTAAAAATTTTAGTTTGAAAGAATTGACAACTAGTCAAACTGCTGAGCGTAAAGGGATTAATAATAATCCTAATGACGACCAGATTACAGGATTGCAAAAGTTATGTGAAAACATATTGCAACCTGTCCGAGACCATTACGCAAGTCCAGTTACCGTTTCTAGTGGATTTAGAAGTGCAGAACTGAGCGTTGCAATAGGCTCATCCGTTAATTCACAGCATACTAAAGGCCAAGCTGCTGATTTTGAAATATTTGGAGTACCTAATGCTGAGTTAGCAAAATGGATTATGGATAATTTAGATTATGACCAATTGATTTTGGAATACCACAATCCAGAGGAAGCAAATAGTGGTTGGATACATTGTTCATATAAAAGTCCAACAGATAATAGAAAGAATACATTGAGAGCGTTTAGGGATGATAAAGGAACAACTCAATATGTTGAGTATAGTCCCAACTGAGCGCTTGGCATAGTCAGTAAAGACGAGATAAACGATATGCTGACACTTCATAGAAGTACCTAGTGCTTGACAAACCTATCAAATGTGATATAATAGATGATAATAAAGGAGTAATATAATGACTAAAGAATTTAAATTTGTTGATGTGAATAAGTCCCTATTGCCTACAACGAAAGGTCGTAACCAAAATGGTATGCGATTTTACGAAATAGAAGGTAAGAACTATCCATCAGTTACCACAATCCTAAATAGTAGAAAGTCTGAAGGTTTAAAAAACTGGCGAGCTAATATTGGTGAAGCAGTAGCGAATTTTGAAATGAGAAGAGCTGCTAGACGAGGAAAATCTACACATACATTAGTTGAGAATTATATAAAAGGTGAGACACCTGGAGAAACTTCTGTACTACCATTAGGTCTTTTTAGATTGTTGAAACCGTACCTAGATAACATTGATAATGTACATTTGGTGGAAGCTATAATGTATAGTAAGAAGTTAACACTTGCAGGTCAAACTGATTGTGTTGCTGAGTATAGAGGTAAGTTATCAGTAATAGATTTTAAGACAGCGAACAAAGAGAAGATTGAAGATTGGGTAGATAACTACTTCCTTCAATGTACTGCCTATGCAGTTATGTATGAGGAGCTATTCGGTAAACCGATAGAGCAAATAGTTGTTCTGATTGCAGGTGAAGATGGTTCAATGCAGGAATGGATCAAAAATCCAAAAGATTATTATGCTGAACTAGAGAAAAGTGTACAAACTTTTTATAAATATTATAACAATAAACAGAAGATAGAAGCAGAAGTTAAGCAAGCCGGCGAACAATGATTTACTAAACTAGGTTTGTAATTCTGGTTTCTACTAAAAAGGAACAGAATTTAATGAAGAACCTAATTTTAAGTATACTCATAATGGTTGGATTGCTGATAGGTGTTACTGCTAACGCAGAGCATAAAGAACAAATCTTTTTTCCATCACAAGCGCCAATCATTTGTGCTAAATATCAACAACTAGAGGACTGGTTAAAACATAATAACTTTGAACCTGTTAATGTTGGTTTAGGTAGAGACGGTGGCAAGTCAGATGGCACTCCAGTATTTTTAATAATGGGGTATTTAAAAAAAGGTACAGATGTATATGTTGCCACTATTGAAACACCAACTAGAGTTGATAAATGTTTGATGTTTAATGTATATGATTTTAAAGAAGTTGATAGAGAAGGTAATTTAAATTAAAGATAAAGGATATATGAAAACAATTGGAATGTTTTTGATTGCATTATTTTTAGTTAGTGGATGTGTTTCTGAACCAAGAGTACAATTTGGAAAGAAATGTGTCATTAAAGGTGACCAAGTAGTTTATTCTTATATATGGATATATGAAAAAGATTTACCGTTAGAAGCTGACGAAGAAACTTGCAAACAAATTAAAACGGATTAATCGTTGAAGGTGTTGTAATAACTGGTGAAGACCTGGGTGCAACTCCCAGCACCTCCACCATTCACACTAAACGCATACCTATGGTGTGCTTTTAATGGGGGTGATTGAGGCTCGATTCACAGATGAAAGAACATTGGAGATTAGTAGTTGAAGAACTTTAAACTTAACTTTAACTGGCAATAATAATTTTGCCCTTGCTGCCTAGTTTTTAGGTAACGGAGTTGGTATGTACTTGGCAACAGAAACATACCACACTAATAATAGGACTAGGAGAACCACTACAAATGCTAAAAGAACTTATTTTTATGATAACAGCAGTATTGATAACATCAGGACAACCAAATATAGAAGATACAAGAACACATCAAGGTTATAAATTTGATACTTTAAATGAGTGTCAAGTCTTTATTAAAGATAACTATAACGATTTATATGTGGGCTTACTATATGCTTTAGCGAGAGAAGGTAACACTAGCCAAATTAAAAGTATTACTTGTGGCAGTTTTAAAAACACAGACCCACAAGAAGCGGGATTATTAACATAGGCGCTTGACATTCCTCTCATATGTGATATAATATTACTATGAAATCAAAACAATTTAGTTTAGAAATAGAAACTTACAAGAAAGAACACAAAGGTATATCGTATATGGATGCCATTGTTGGATATTGTGATGAAAGAAATATAGATACTGGTACCGTAGGACCATTAATCAATAAGGCATTAAAGGAGAAGGTAGCATTAGAGTGTCAGAAACTTAATTTGTTACCAAAGACTTCGGAGTTGCCAGTATAATGAAAGTAGCTTTTATAGATAAAATGGGTACTGACTTATCCGTAGTAAATGCTGCTAGAGTATCATTTGCAAAAATTAAAGATAAATTTGAAGACAAAGATGAAAAGTTAATTAAATATCTTGCAGTACACGGACATTGGTCACCTTTTGCTCACGCTTCAATATCATTTAGAATTA
>Ga0257111_1000091_pt1 | contig 33687 bp, 39 predicted proteins | sample LP_taG_6_FD_191567 | JGI IMG/M metagenome (GOLD analysis project Ga0257111, IMG submission 191567) | Marine microbial communities from Northeast Subartic Pacific Ocean, Canada - LP_J_2015_P26_500m | ecosystem: Environmental > Aquatic > Marine > Oceanic | place: Canada: Northeast Subartic Pacific...
TCATCTTCTAGTGTCTTATGGTCAATTGTAATAGCAAAAGGCGCACCAACCTCGTCTAATCTTCTATATCGTCTTCCAATTGCACCAGAATGATCTAGGAATGCATCATATTTTCGCTTAATTTTCAGATAAATCTCATCAGTTTTTTCTGCAAGCCCATCTTTTTTTACAAGTGATAACACACCAACATGAATAGGTGACAAGTATGGTTTGAGTGATAATACAGTCCTCTCATTTTCTTTGTCTTCTCGTAGGCTGTGTTCTAAGATCGTATACAAGCTACGGTCTATTCCCATCGAAAGCTCAAAAACATGTGGAAGTACCTTTTCGTCTCCATCCATAACCTCAAATTTTTCTTTACTTTTCTTAGCATGACTACTCAAGTCATAATCTGATCTATAGTTGCATGCCACAAGCTCAAGCCATCCAATAGTTGTTTCAACCTCAAAATCAAATGCCACCTCTGCATAGAACGCTTTTTCTTTTTCTCCTAATTTGCGGAATCTGCTTTTTTGCATATTCACGCCAGCTTTTTCATAAAATTCAGCTAATATTCCCAAATAGTAGGAAACAAACTTGTTTGGGATTGTTTTTGAATCTACTGCCTCTTTGCAAGTCATAATCTTTATTTCACCATCAACTTGTATTGGGATCTTTGTGTTCTGTATCTCCAAGAATTTCTCCAAATCATTTAGTTTCGCAGGGTTACAAAACACCTCAATCTCTGCCTGGTAAAACTCTCTTAATCTGAGTAAGCTTTGTCTAGGTGCAATCTCGTTCCGAAAACTTTTACCTGTTTGTGCAATACCTAATGGGAGCTTTCCTCTCATGGTCTTGAAAAGCCGGGGAAAATCAACAAAGATAGATTGGCATGTTTCAGGTCTTAGATAAGCTGCTTCACCTTCTGGACCTATTCCTACCTGAAACATCATATTGAATTTCCTAGTATTTTCAAAATTACCATTACATTTTGGACACTTGATGTTTTTTTCAAAAATAATCTTGTCAAATTCGTCAAGACCAGCGCTTTCTGGAATCAGAGTTTTAGTAATCTCGGCTATCAATTTGTCAGCTCTATATGTGGATTTACACTTTGTGCATCTTACTATGGGGTCAGCAAAGCTTGCAAGATGACCTGATGCTTCAAACACAGATTTAGACATTATTTGAGAGCCGTCAATCTCAATCATTCTGTCACGTCTAATCAGCTCTCTTCTCCAAAGTTCCAAAAACTTGTTCTTTAGGCTTACACCAGCTGGTCCATATTCCCAAAATCCTGCTTGTGCATCAGAATAAATCTCACAGCTTGGAAAATAAAATCCTCTTTCAAGTGCAAGTTTCATCACGTCATCATATTTCATAATTGTCAGCCATCTAGGTGAAATAAATTAGTTTTATGCAAGCTCTTTTGCTGTTCCAATATCCTCAAACTCATCTCGCCTTTCATCAATAGGTGTCTCTAATATCATAGGAATTTTATTTTTATTCATTAGTTTGATTACTTTGCTTAATCCAGTACTTCCTATTTGACCTAAACCAATATGATCATGTCTATCAAGATGAGATCCCAATTCACCCTTTGAATCGTTCAAGTGAAGAATCTTGATATGTTTTAGTCCTATCTTCTTATCAAATTCTTCAAAGGTTTTTTTAACACCCTTTTCATTTCTTAGATCATATCCTGCAGCAAATGCATGACATGTGTCAATACATATCCCGAACCTATCTGCTGGTTCTAAACTGAAGAATATCTCTGCAAGTTGAGTGAAATTTGATCCTACGGAATTTTTCTGCCCAGCAGTATTTTCAAGAAGAATAGTGACATCTTTTGTTGTTTTGGCAACTTCCATTAGCGCAGATGTCAATCTTTTAATTCCGTCTTCCTCTCCTGATCCTTTATGACTTCCCAAATGTGTTACTAGGTATGGTATTCCAATTTTTTCACACCGCTCAACCTCCCTTATCATAGCTTTAATGGACTTTTTATAACTTGCAATATCTGGAGTAGAAAGATTTGGAAGATATGGCATATGTACAACTGTGGCAAATCGATCAATACTACACTCATCAAGATTTTTCTTAAAATTTGTAAGAGCTTCATCTGTTAGGTCTTTTGAATACCACCCTCTTGGGTTTCCCGTGAATATTTGGAATGCTGAACACTCGCGTTCAACTGCATTGGTAACAGCATTAGCAACAGAACCTAAAATAGAAACATGAAGTCCGATTTGCACGCCTGCAAGGCTATTATGTATAATTTAAACCAGTCTAGTTTTTTGTTTTGAAACTTTTTAAATTAAATTTTTTAGTGAGGTTTGAGTAAGCAGTATATGGTTAATTTAGGACACGATGAGATCGCAAAATATCCTTTTCTGGCGGAAGCTGGACAATATCTACAAGATAAAGGGTTTACACTAGAACAATTTGCAACGGATCCAGATCTTCAGATTATTGTAGATAAAGCATATGAACGAATTGAATCTGCAGCTAATGGAAAAATTTACAACACAAAATTTGATAACTCTGATACTTTTTCATTTCTAATTGCAATAATTTTACTAAAACTGAGCGGGATGATCACACTTACCAACCGATTTTCTCTTGCTGAAGCTCGTAGGGCTGAAAAATTCCTTGAAAAAGATCTAGTAGATAATTCAAATAAAACAAGCGAGGAGCTTGCAATAAAAATTATCAGAGATGTGTTTTCTGTTAGTGTTAAAAAGAACAAAAATAATTTCGTGATTCCTATCTCTGACTATCTACGACATGCCGTAAATTTTCATGAACTTGAATGGAAACTGGTTAACCGTCATGTTGAAAATGGAATGGTCTTTTTGAGTCCTCACGAAACTGTCAGATTGATTAGAAGGGAACTTAGCGGCTATATTCGTTCTAAAATTAAGGCTGCTAACACACCAATACTGTATAAGGGATTTGAAGACAAAGTTAACAGATTAGTTGACTTGGCAAAAAAGTTTACAGTGAATACAATTGTATCAACCGAATATCCTCCATGCATTAAACATGCAATTGATGTGCTTGAAAGCGGAGAAAATTTATCACACTCTGGAAGATTCATGCTAGCAACATTTCTACTTGGAAGAGGACAATCAATTGATGAGATTGCACCTTTATTCAAAAATGCTCCAGACTATAAGGAAAAAGTTACCCGATACCAGATCAATCAAATTGCAGGTGAAACTGGTGGTAATACAAAATATTCTTGTCCATCGTGTGAAAAACTCAAGAGTAATGATCTATGTTTTGCTATACCTGAATGTGATAATATAATAAATCCGATTCAATTTGGAAAGAAAAGATCGTAAATGCTTGAACATGATTCAAATTTCTTAGTAGAAACTTTCAAACAATACTATTTTGATCATTTTGATCTAATTCATGTTCCAGACAGATCATCCGAAAGAGAATTTGGTTATAAAAAATTCAACTCTGGAATGATTAGACATATTTCATTAAAAACTGATAAAGATTTACGACTCATGCTAATGACTAATGTGCCTTCTGATATTTTTTGTTCAAATGCTTACTACTCCTTTCCTAATTTATCGATGGGAGAAAAAGATTGGAAGGAAGCGGATCTTATTTTTGATATAGACGCAAAAGATCTTAATCTATCTTGCAGAAAAGAACATACATGTATAAAATGTATTTCTTGTAATGAAGTTTCTTTAATACAAAACATATGTCCTAAATGCAAATCAAACAAACTGGATCTTATTTCTTTACCATGCCAAAATTGTGTTTCCAATTTAAAAAAAGAAACTTTGAACTTGATAAAAATACTAACTACAGATTTACAAATTCCACGTGAAAATATTATAATTTCTTTTTCAGGTAATGATGGTTTTCATCTTTATGTAGTAAACTCAGTCTATAACACTCTTGGTTCTAAAGAAAGAAGTGACTTGAGTGACTATATCATGTTTCGTAGGGCAATCCCCGAAGCGTTTGGATTTAAAAAGTCCAACCCTTCGAGATCATCACTTCCAGAGATTGCAGAACTAGGATGGCGTGGTCGTGTGGCAACTAATCTTTTCGGCTCTAAGTCCAATAGATCAAAAGGTGTGACTAAAATTATTTCTGACGGTTACTATGCTTATCGCCAAAGGCTTGAGGAAATGGGCAAAAATTCGATTGGAATAAAAATAGATCCTAATGTTACAGTTGATATACATAGAATCTTCCGATTGGAAGGATCTCTGAACAGCAAAAGCGGTCTAACCAAACTTGCTTGTGAAAATATTGAAAAATTTAGTCCGTATACTGATGCTTGCTTGATTGATGATAAACCAGTTGAAGTTTTAGCAAATTGTCCAATTGTATTTAGGCTTAAAAACAAAAAATTTGGGCCTTACACAAACGAAACAGTTTCCATTCCAAAATTTACTGCCGTATATATGCTCTGTAAGGGCATTGCTAATTTAGCCTAATTTCATTAAAACCACTTGTATTGTTTCACTAAGGTATTAATTTGATGCTTGATGCAGATTTCTCAAGTTGTATAGTTCAGCAAAAGCAAGTACTGGTCCACCTCCAGACGCTGCTAAGTTCTTGAGGCTTGGAATCATAGCTATAATCGTAGTAATGGCATTTCTACTTGTAGGTAATCAGGGAGTAGTTTTGCTTATGAACTTTGAGGAGTTTGCGGATCTTTTTATAACTCCACTTTATTTGTCGTTGATTTCTTCATTAATCCTAGCAACAATTGCACTAGTACGAGTAAATATTGTAAAACGTCATTCTATTCTTTGGTACACTTTACGTACTATGATTGGGTTTATCAATCGTAATACAACTGCATCTATAACAGAAAGCATACCAAATTTTCATGATCATAAGATTTCTGTTCCTCATTTTGTAATTTGGCAGATTACTAAAGTTTTATTATTTGGTGCTTTCTTTGCAAATGTTTTCTTTGGATTTGCTGTCATGCATATCATAGATGGAAATGATCTTGGCATAGAAAACATATCAACAATATTTTCTCTTCCCTTTGTAACACCACCAACCGATTATTCCTATGCAACTGAAAAAGTTGTTCCTATGATTCCTTCTTTGCTTATTGTTATTCCACCGATTCTTGCTGCTATTGGATTACGTCTTATGTTGTTTATTGGCATACATCATATTTTCAAAGTTCTAACAAATTATATTCATGATACAGCGGAAGGAAAACCAAAGTATCTACAATACACAGCAACATTTGAAATAATTATTGGACTTGGAATAATTTGGGCAGCCTTTAACATGTTCTTTACTTCTGATATAGATTATAACACAAAGTATGCAATAGGCGGAATGCTTGTTATTGGTTTTGCATTAGTTGCATTTTCAATATTTGATAAAATAAGATCTCGAATACTTACACATATGTTAAAAAGAGATGTATACATTAGAATTTTTATAATAATTGCAATTGCAATTATTGTTGGCGTTGCTATGTCTGTTAACACTAGCGTTGCAGATGCAAAAAAGATAGAGTATCTAGGTCCATACACTGCACAGCAAATTGGAGTAAACCGTTATCTTGCAGAATTAGATCAAGTAGAAGAACATATTCATGATGTTACGTTAAATTCAATTTCACCAAACCAGATTGATGCATACATTGAAAAAAATTCTGACGTGCTTGATACTATACGTGTATGGGACTGGGAGGCTGCATTTGCTAAACTAAAACCTGAAATTGGCTTAATCCCATATGTTAATTTTGAAGACAATGATATTTTGAGATTTGATAATAAACTATACTGGACTGCATCCATGGCACCAATCTTGCCATCCTCTGTGAGTTTAGAGAACAGATGGTATAACGAACACTTGGTTTACACACACGTTCCTGAGGGTTTTCTAACCTTGGAGGCAACAGATGGTAAAATTGTTGATAGCTCTACCTTGTTTCCACAAAGAAAGATCTACTATGGTGAAGGTGGATTACTTTCTTCCCAATGGTCAGCATACCCCACAAACCGAGGTTCAGATACTGCAGAGCTAAACAACGAGTCCTATTCTGGCTTAGGTGGATTGGAGATCGCCCCACCAATTAGCTGGATGTTTGAACCAAACTTTATGATTTCATATCCTGGAACATCAGTTCATGTCATGAGATACAAGGATGTTAATGAAAGAATGGATACTCTCTATCCATATTTCTTGTACAACTTATTTGGGCAAGAGCTTGATTCACTGCCGGTAACAGATGGCAAAAACACCTATTGGCTTGTTCCTCTTATAGTTGGCTTTGATTCATCCAACATACCATGGTCCGCAGGAAATCCATTTCTTAGGTTGGTAGGTTACGGATTGGTTGATACCTATGATGGCAGTATTAAGATAATCAGGCATGGAAATGACTTCTTTAGCGATATGTTCCTTGCTCAGTATGAGCATAATGTAATCGAAATGCCTGAATGGCTTGAAGAGCAAATTAGGTATCCACAAGAGCTTTACAACTGGAGGACTGAAATGTATAACATCTATCATGTTACTGATGTTGACATATTCATTCAGGCAAACGAGTTCTATGAAATACCTCGTGGCTTAGATACTTACTACATAGAGGCAAAACCACCTGGATTTGAAGAACCAGAATTTGTAGGCTTGTTATCACTTGAACTCCGAGGCTCACAGGGAAGAAACTTGGCAGGATACATGGTTGTACAAAACGATGTTCCAAATTTGGGTCATATGCAATTTTATGAAGTACCAATAGAGTCAGACACTAAACTATTAGGTCCTACTTCTGTTCGTGAGGCACTAGATAGAGATCCTGACTTTGCTCAATTAAAGACACTTTTGCGAAATCCTCGAATTGGAGATAACATATTATATCAAGTGGGTGAGCATGATACCTACTTTATTCCAGTTTATACTGCTGGTGCAGGTGGTGTTGTAGCGCAACTAGGTACCATTGCAGCAGTTGGTGCTGCATTTACCGGTGAATATTATGTAGGATTGGGTGATACACAGGAATCAGCGTTTGAGGCGTATTTACAAAAAGTAGCTGGTATAGCACCAACTGCTTCTGCCGCTAGCGGTGGCTTGGGTATTGTACTAGATAAAGACGCAAGAATAGATTCAGTACTGGCAATTTTTGAAGAGAAAGGTATTAGCCTTATCACTCCAACTTCAATTCAAATTCCGTTGTCGTTTAGTATTGGTGATACTGCATTCTATTCAAAAGCTGACTTAGAATCTACAACTGAATTAATTACACAATTCACTAGTAGTGCTGGAGTTGGTAATCGTATTCTAATGTGGCAGGAAGTAAACATTATTCACTTTGGATACATCAAAACTGTTGACAACGTCAGCGAGCTACATTATATAGCGATTGAGGTAGGCAACTAGTTGCTACTTGTTGTAGATAACGGATCTATTTATACAAAAAATCTCACAACCTTTCTTTCAGACAAGAAAACTGAATTTACAATTCAAAAATTTGATGAAATAAACCTAACTAACATATCAGAATTTAATTCATTCTTTCTTTCAGGAAGAACTGAAAACAACAGAACAATCAACGCTATAAATTCTAAAATCATTAAGCATGTAATATCTGAGAAAAAATCGTTGCTTGGAATTTGTTATGGTGCTGAAATTCTAACACAGACTCTTGGTGGCACAATTAAAAAAGCTAGTAAACAAATTAAAGGCGAAGAAACAGTTACTGTTGAAAAGAAAAACAAAATTTGCCAAAACGAAATTAACGTATTCGAAAGTCACAGGTATGAAATATCAAAATTAGGAAATCAACTTCATAGTTTAGCCAGTTCTAAATCATGCAAATATGAGGTTGTAAAGCATAATGATCTTGATATTTTTGGGACACAGTTTCATCCAGAAATGAGTAGTGATGGACAGTCTGTAATCCAGGCTTTTTTATCGATTTAATAGATTGAAATATAGTAAAAAATTAGAAAAATACAATGGTAAAAAAGTTAGAAATTGATCATAATGAGAAAGGAGAGATCGTTTCACCTTCATATGTTGATATTGTGTCTAAAATCAACGAAATAATTGAAATTCTTTCAATTGAAAAAGTGGACGATAAAGATTTGCGTTAGTTTCATAATCAAAATGCGGAGTGCGGGATTTGAACACGCGACCTCCAGCTTGGGAAGCTGACGTCCTACCAGTCTGGACTAACTCCGCACAATTCGGATTTTGAAATTAGTATTATATAGCTTAATTGGTGATTCTTTCTATGGACGCAAGATGCCCGGAATGTGAAAATGTTGCAGTTCTTGACGATGAGATTACAAAAGTAAAATGTCCCCACTGCAATTTTGAGGCAGATTACGAAGCTTACTTGGAGATTATGAAGGAAAAAGCACTCAATATGTCAGCAGATTATATTCCAGACAGGTCTGGTCTGTAAAACAATTCTTTTATGAGCCAATGATGGTAAAAGTTTGATTTGGTTATACTAGAACTACACGGCTCTGGAGGTCACATTGTAGCCGATATTACAGATGAACAGGCAAAGAAGGCTGATCTTGGAGTTGGCAAATGCTTTCTCGCACCAGTTGGTAAGCTCCAGGAAGAAATTATGCACAAGTATTTTTGCAAGAAATGCGAGTCTGAGTTTGACGGCTCACCAAAAATTCAGATTGAAGAAAGCCCTAACGAGAAGGTTGCAGATGGATTGATTCTAGTAGAGCGAGGTCAGTACACATGCCATAAATGCAGTTCAATAATTGGTGAATATCGCGTGTTTGAGAAAGGACAATAAAATTAAACTTTCAAAAAACCTTCAAGTTTCAGGCATTACTGAAGAATGATGTGAAACAATCTTCCAATCGACAGGATCACTATGATAGACAAATGAGAACCTTGCATTGATTGTCTTGCCACCTGTTACAAAGTTGTAAAGACCAGAATTTACGGCAGCTGACTCGAAATCATGAGGATGTTCTGATACAATTTCAACATCGACAGGAGATTTCATCAAATTTTCAAAATATTCAAGGATTAGATCATGTCCAACCCTTTGCTTATTGGAAAAGGTTCCTAACAAAATTCCATCATCATGATAAAGATTTGTAACTTGCTTTGGATCACCGCTTTTAATTGCAGCAACCCATTTTTGCAAAAGTTCGGAAGCAATTGAATCTGACATATGAATTTCAACCGTAAATTAGGCAGTGTTCACAATCACAACTTGGTTGCTTTTTTGTCTTAGCTAGACAATTTTTGTGCTGGCCAGCTTGGCACTGAACGCACACTTTTTCCATATTATCAACTGACGTGTATTTCTTGGATTGGTCAAATCCAAATCCGCCATCTTGTGGTCCTACCATAATATCATCATCACATGGTTTTAGTTAAGATTTTTTTCAATAGTTTTACGGATAATTTTTACAATCTTAGCCTTGGTTTTGCGGCCGGTTTTCACCACATTCTTCGAGTCTATCAGAAATACCTCATTATAGTCAGAGTTGTTGTATCCAGAACCAATATCATTGGCTACCATGAGATCGGCATCAGATTCCTTCAGTTTCTTCCTTGCCCTGGAAACCAGCTCTTTTTTAGATACATTGGCTTCAGCCTTGAAACCGACTAAAATTCCCTTATGGATCTTTTTGATGTGATCTATGATCTTTGGGGCTCTGATAAGTTTGATAGCAGTATTCTTGTTGCTCTTTATCTTTGAGCTTGAGTTTTTTGGGATAAAGTCAGAGACAGCAGCAGCTAGTATAACCACATCAAATTTTTTCTTCAGTTCTTTCTTTACAGCATTAAACATATCAGTAACTGTCTTCACGGGGATAATCTTAGCACCTTTTGGTGGGATTGCAGTTCCCGGTCCATAGATCAAGGTAACTTTTGCACCAGCCGAAACTAGTTCGGATGCCAATAATGTTCCGGTCTTTCCCGTGCTGATGTTTGTCATTACACGAACAGGATCAATCTTCTCAACTGTTGGACCTGCAGTCATCAACACCTTCTTTCCTTTCAGCTTTTTTGACTGGCCAAACTTTGTCAAAACAAAGTCCAGTATGTCCTCAGGTTCTGGTGCCTTTGCCTTTCCCTCTATCATTTGCGGAGATACGAAATCCACCTTTCTCCTCAAAAACTGCATGTTCTTGCGAACTGCCGCATTTTCATACATTGATGCGTGCATTGCGAGTCCCATCAATATTGGAGTCTTTGAGCCAAATGCTACAGTGAGTACCGTAGAGATTGGCGTGTCATCTATGCCGTTTGCCAGCTTGCCCAAGGTGTTTGCAGTTGATGGGTATACGATAATCAGATCAGATCTTTTGTAATCCGCAAGATCAATGTGTTCCATGTTTCCGGTTAGCTTTGTAATTACATTATTTCCGGTCGCCCATTTCATGTAGTCCGGCTTGATCAGCTTTGTACTGGCACCGCTCATTACGCATTTTACATTGGCACCATGTCGCATCAACAATCTTGCAAGTTCTATTGACTTGTAAGCTGCAACAGAGCCTGCAACGCACAAAACTATTTTCTTTCCAGAAAGTTCAGTACCATGACTTTCTACAATGTCTAAGGATGGATGCTTGGTCATTTCCGTGTCTCCATGTGGAAAGAATGTTCATCAGTTGGGAAAGCACCACCTGCTACGTCTTTTACATATTCTGATATAGCTTTTTTGATCTCTTCTGACAACGACAGATATCTTTTGACAAACTTTGGCTTTAGTTTCTCAAAAAGTCCCAGCATATCATGAATTACCAGAACTTGTCCATCACAATCTTTTCCACAACCAATACCAATTGTTGGAACAGAAACCGTCTCCGTAATCCTCTTTGTAGCTTCTGATGTAACCATTTCTAATACAATACTAAATACACCAGCTTCTTGCAACGCTTTGGCATCATTTAGCAGAATTTCTGCATCATCTTCCGTTTTTCCTTGCACAGTATATTTTTTAGCTGTTTGTGGTAACAGTCCAAGATGTCCCATGACTGGAATTCCAGCTTTTACAATTGCACTTATGATATCTGGAAGTCTACCCTCCAGTTTTACTGCATCTGCTCCAGCATTGATTAACCGTTCCGAATTTGACACGGCATCAATTTCATTTTCATATGACTTGTTCGGAAGATCTGCAACAATCAGTGCATTTTGTCTTCCATTACTGACTGCCTCTGTAAACATGCACATTTGTTCCATAGTTACCGGTGAAGTATTTTCATAGCCAAGCATGACCATTCCTGCAGAATCACCCACAAGAAGAATGTCGACCTGATCACAAAGTGTGGTCATAGCATAATCATAGCTGGTAACTACTGAGATCTTTTGCCTACCCTTTTTTGTTATAATATCATTAATGGTCTTATGCAAGTGAAGCCCTCCTTTTCAAATTATTCTTTATTTCTGAAATTGCACTAGCCAAAGCCTTCTTGTTGTTAAAATTCACTTTTTTTGTTTTGCCTTTCTTACAGGCTGAAATGAGTAGTTTCATTCCGCGAATAACATTATCAACTATGGTAATATCAGCGGTTTGAGCTGTTCTGGACAATGGGTTAAGATCAAATGTAATTACAGTTTTACCGGCCTTTTTTAGCGCCTGAGTTCTGTCCCCATCTTCAAGTGGGACCAACACAACATCTGCAGTAAAAATCCCATCCTTGTCTACAATTCGTCTTGCACTATCAATCCCAGTTAGTTTTTGATTTGACCTGGGATTTGTGCCCAAAACCTGCTTTGCCCCAGCATTTTTCAACCTCCTTACAATTTTCTTCTTTCTATCTTCATTATGGTAGAACAAATTTACCTCAATTTTTGATTTGGTAATCTTGGCAAGCTGAATAATTTCTTTCGGACAGAGCGCAGCAATATTGCCATTTACAGAAATTACAGAATTTTTAGCAGTCAACAGTGTAACAGCAGCCGCATTGATTGCAGTTCGTGCTGACCTTATAGTCTTTTCACCAAGTAAATAATCGAATGCTTCTCCACGTCCATGTGCTAGTAATCCTTCTCTTGCTACAAGACCATTATTGTATCCCTCCACAATTTTTTCACGAATATTCAATGATACAAAACGCGGATGAGATTTGGGTATCTTCAATTTATCACCTGAAAGTTTTTTAATTCAGTCTGGCACCGGAGTTATCTATTCTTGATGAGATAACATGGCCGTCATATTTCTTTAAAATTTGTAAAATTTTTTGTTTTTTATATGAAGGAATTAATGAGAATAGTGTTTCGCCAAATAATGCTACACCACATTTTATTCCATTTTTGTGAAGTTCACTAACTACTTTATTCATTTTTGGAGTTATCACCTTAATGTATTTAGCAAACTCAATTGATTTATCCTGAAACTTGTTCATATCTTGTGTTTTTATTAATTCTTGAACCATTTTGCCACCTAACCCATTTACAAGAGATATTTTTTCCTTTAGAAATTTTTTAGTTGAAATTGGATTAAAACAAATTAGTACAACGTCAAGTTTTTCTTTTGGCTTTATTTTTTGTAACTGCCCAATCCCAGGTGCACCAGACTTTGTTCTAATCTCAAACCCACCGTGATATGATCCTATTACATCACCTAACCCTGTTTGGCATTTTATTTCAGCTAAATGAGCAATCTGTCCAACTTTTATTTTTGAAAATCCAGAATTCAAAGCTTGATTCAACGCAAGTGCTAATGATAGTGCAACAGCAGCACTGCAGCCAAAACCATATCCTACCGGAACATCTAGTTCATGAGTTACATCAACGAAACAATCATCATTGTCAGCAAGAAATTCGTTTAGTACATATTCAGAAACACGGACATCGCCTGTCTTGAATCCCATGATTTGTATGTGGAATTTTGCAGTATCACTAGAATTTCTGGGACTTGTAATGACGGTTGTCTTTACACCCTTTTTAATTGAAAACCCTGCACCCAACGATCCAAGACAATTTGGATCTTTCTCATCAAGCTCTGCCTTAAAAAAACCCGTAATATGGGCTGGACAAAATGCTCTTGCCTTCATGGATCGATTTAAATTATTATAAAAATATAAAAATATGGCTTATACTAATTAAACTAGTTTAAATTGTCTAAATTTACACGTCGCCTACAAAAGATTGGTAGTAGCATATTGGTTTCACTTCCAAAGGAGTGGGTAGATGCCCATAATATCGGCAAGGGTTCACAAGTCCAGATTGAGACTGCAGAAAATAGCCTCTCCATTACCGCAGGAGAGGGCAAGAAATTATCTAAGGAAATCGAGATAGAATATCCGCTTCCAAGCGAGGAGAACATAGCTGCCAATATCACTGGCGCATATCTGCTAGGATATGATATCATCATAATCAGGGGAAAATCTACAATCTCAGTAAAAGATAGGGAAATCATACGCGAGTCAATGAGGAGGCTGGTTGGTATGGAAATCCTAGACGAGGATGCTTCAAACATTGACGGTCAGTTTCTGCTTGACGAGACATCGCTCAATCCAGAAAAAATTTTCAAAAGAATGAGCTCAATAGCGCTTGGTATGTTCAAAGAAACTTTGTCCGCCCTGAGAACAGGTGACAAGACAAACCTCCAGACAATTCCAAACCGAGATGATGAAATAAACAGACAATATTTTCTCCTAGTCCGCTTTATCAGAAGTACGATGGTAGACAGAAGACTTGCTGGAATTTTTAACATGGAAAACATAGACATTCTGGATTACAGAATAGCTGGGAATATTCTTGAGACTGCAGGTGATACTATAGTTGACCTGTCAAAATCCATATCAGAAACTTCTCTATCAAGTTCTGATCAAAAGAAGATGTATGATATTGCAAAAGACATCGAACCAATTCAAAAAAAATCAATTGATGCATTTATCACAAATAATCGTTCCCTAGCAATAGAAGCAATAAAACTACATGGTCAACATCAAAGCAAAATTTCTAAAATTCGCTCGTCACTTGAACATAAAAAACAAACACCAATTGCATTTTTAGATCTAATTTACATGTTTGAAAAAATTGTACAGGCTTGGTCTGATATATCTGATTTAGTACAGCCAACTTATAGAAAATAAATCACAGCAGCTTTTTCTTTGCAGCATATACCATGACTGCACAAATTGTTTTGGAATCAATAACCTTGCCCGATTTTATCATTTCTATCAATTTGGACAATTCCATCTTCTTTACGGTTATGAATTCGTCAGTATCGAGTTTCTTTTTCACCCTAGTAAGATCAGATGCTATAAAACAGTGAATTGCCTCCGTGTTGTAACCCACCGAGGGATAGTATGTGATTAGATGATTCATTCTCTTTGCCTTATACCCAGTTTCCTCCTGAATTTCACGAAGTGCACAATGTTCTGGTGACTCGCCCTTTTCCAGAGTTCCAGCTGGAATTTCTATAATATACCCATGTGGGAAGCGGTGCTGTCGAATTAAAATAACCTTGCCTTTTTCATCAAATGCTAATATTGCAGCCGCGCCAGGATGATCAATTATTTCACGCTTTACTTTTCTTCCCTCTATTGTAAGACTATAATCATCTAGGTGTATAATTCTACCATCATAGATTCTTTTTTTTCTCATTGATGATTACTGTCTAATTATCTATTAATTTGTTTGATAGGTACATGGAGTTTCTCAGATTTTGCTGCATTTTTGATCGAATTACTTATCCAGTTTGTAGGCATTGTTATCTTCTTCGGGAAAAACACTTCCGTAAAGGCAATCCCATCAATCTTCTTAATCTTATGGCGCATTATGTCAGCATTATAGATATTATCACTATACATGAATAAAACCAACAATTCCTTCGCAGTAAATGGGACCTGCCAGAAGTAATCACCAAAATTGGTCTCTATCCCTTTTTTTATTTTTTTGATATTATTTTGCACCATAGCAAGGAGTGCAAACGCAATGAATTTTTCCAGTTTTCTTGGATCATAAATTATGGTAAATTGAATTGCCGGGTTTGATTCAAATTTTTCAATGGTTCTTGTAATGGTTTTTGTTGACAGCTTTGTGGATTTAGCAATTGAATCAATTTTTTCTTTTGGATTTTTCAGCAGTTGTTCAAGAATTTTGAAGTCAGTTTTAGTTAGATCCGCCCTAAATTCAGAATCCTTTGCATCCATGGTTAGCACGATTCTAGCATTGCTAATGAGATTCTTTACCAATTCTATCTTCTGTTCCAAGTCTTTTTCCACTACAATCGCACAGGCTGTTATGTCACCAAGGCATGGTACAACAAAAAATGGTTCTCCAACAAGTTTTAGCTTTTTTACTATACCAGATTCATTGTCACTTGGTATGATCATATAGATTACACCATATCCCAAAGATGGCGGTTCCACTTTTACGGTAAAGTTTTGAATAACTCCTGATTTTATCATTTTAATTATTCGTGATTTTACTGCAACGCCTGACAAACCAACTTTTTTTCCAACTTGTCTGTCTGGTGTTCTGCAGTTAATAGTTAAAATTCCAAGAATTTTCATATCATAATTGTCTAATTTGTTAAGTTTCAATGTACATTTATTATAATTAGTTATTATTATAGTTAATTATGTCCTATTTGTTAGTAGTATGATCCAATTACTTTATATTTTGTACAATTAGACTTTACACATGGATTACCGTTTGAATTTGGCAAAGAGAATGCTGGTAAACAAGAAGGGTAGCTTGATTGGTGCTGTATTGGCTGTTTCAATAGGAATCTTAGTAATTAATGTAAATTTTGTAATTTTTCAGGGAATTTATGATGCCATAGTCCGTGATATGTCAGATTATCGTTTTGGAGACATTTACGTTTATGACGAAGAGAGATCTACTATTCAAAAATCAGATATTGTTTTAATTAATTGGTTTGAACGAATTCCGGGTGTTGAGGCAGCAACACCGAGGTTAGAAGCATCTGCTACAGCGGAAACTAGAATTTTAGGACAAGCACATGAGAAGTTTAACGTACCAGTTCTTGGTGTTGATCCCATTTCTGATGTTAGGACATCTTCTATACACGAAACGGTGGGTGATGGCCAGTATGTCTATGCTCGTAACTCAATTGTTGTTGGGGAATCAGTTGCATCCGATCTTGGTGGATGTTCACAAGGCGGATTTTTCATGTCTGATGGAACTGATCCAACATCAACAGGAGATGTCGACACAAGTGAATGTCAATCAGTCCGAGTTGGTGACAGCGTAAAACTTACTATAACAGACCAATGGGGCATTGAACAAAAAAAGCGATTCGTTGTAACTGGAATTTCTGGAACAGCTGGTGGACAGGGATTTGACAGGAGCGTCATCATTCACATAGATACTTTACGTGACATGTTGGATAGATCAGGTGAATCAAGATCAATTATGGTTAGATTGCAAGAGTCAGTAAGCACACATGATGCACAGCAAATTAAAAACCAATTCTTACAAGCCTTTCCAAATGATAGCCTAAAGGCTGAAACTATTGAAGAATCTGCAGAATCAACTCTTTCAGGATTCAGATCCGGAATTGCAATGATTAATTTAATTGGTTATTTCGGAATGGGATCATCTGCCTTTGCCATCCTTACCATACAAATGATGTTAGTAAATAGCAAAACGAGAGAAATTGGCATTATGCGAGCCATTGGTGCCAGACGCAAAGATATTTTGATTATTTTTATCATGCAGGGAATGATTATTGGTGCAATGGGTGCTGGTGCAGGTACTGCATTGGGTCTGGGTTATACTACTTATGCAAAAATAACAAAGATGGAGTTTCAGGGCAGTTTGGCACTAGAGGTTAACTATAACTGGCAAAAAATTGGTGAGACAGCTTTCCTTGCTTTCATTCTGGCTATGATTGCGTCGATATATCCATCGTACCGTGCTACGAAAAAACAGCCAGTGGAGGCGATGAGATCTGTCTGATGTTGCATTACAATTAGAAAATTTGACCAAGATCTATGGGGAAGCAGATACCAAGGTTATGGCACTTGATAACGTTTCATTTTCTGTAAAAAAGGGTGAATTTGTATTAGTGGTAGGAAGATCTGGTTCTGGAAAATCTACCTTGCTAAACATGATTGGATTGCTGGATAGACCAACGAAGGGTAAAGTTTTGGTAGATAGCTTTGACACAAGTAATTTGACTGATAACGAGATTTCTACTTTCAGAAATAAAAAACTAGGCTTTATTTTCCAGTTTGCTAATCTTCTGGCTGATCTTACGGTATTAGAAAATGTCCTTCTTCCTAGCCAAATACAGTTCGATTCTACAACCAATAACAAGGCAAAGGAGATTCTTGAAAAAGTTGGCTTGAAAGATCAATTATTCAAAAGAGCAAACAAAATTTCTGGTGGCCAGGCTCAGAGGGCTGCTATTGCGCGAGGGTTGATAAACAATCCGACAATAGTTTTAGCAGACGAGCCCACGGGAAACTTGGATTCTGTCACTGCAAGAAATATTGTACAGTTAATGAAGAATATGGCAAAGGATCTGGGACAAACCTTCATTGTTGTAACTCATGAGAGAGCCCAATTTGGAGACGTTGATCGAATTATTACCATCAAGGATGGTCGAGCATTTGAAGGTGAACAAATGGATCCAATGGAGATTGTTGTATGAATTACAAAATTTCTTTTTTGTTAATGATTTTGTTAGTAGGTGCTTTTGCATCTGATGCAGCTGGTCAAATTGAAACGCAACCTCAGGGGATTTTTAATAATAAAATAACTGGTGTAAAATTCCTCGATGCTTATTTTGGAACTTCAACCACAAAGATGGAAGTTGGACCTGGTGACAAGAATGTACCGTTAACTGTAGTATTTGCTAACACAGGAAGCAACGATATAGTAGGGATTAAAGGACAAATATTCGTACCAGCGGACTTCAGTTCTCCTAATGGAAAATTTCTTCCAATTTTTGCAAACAGTGGTTCAACAGCTACAGCGGGTAGTAATTTTGAATTAACATTTTTCATTGACATATCTAAAAATTCAAAAATCAAAATGTATCCTGCTACAGTAGTAGTTGATTATTCAAGATTACGGGAAACAGGAATACGTAATGATGTGTTTAATTTTAGTTTCATGCTTACTGGTGAAAGCATTATAAATCTTAAAGCCGTAACACCAATTATAACATCAATCACAAACAATAATGTTATTTTAGAAATTTCAAATTCTGGATCCTCTACTTTATCAAATGTTGATGTAGTTCTACAAAATACGGCAACAATCTCTTCCGCAAGTGTATCTACTACAAATATAGAGAATGTAATTTTTGATCAAAATCATTGGAATGTAGGAAATATCGCACCAAATTCTGCACAGACGTTTTCTTTTAATGTATTTGTTCCAGAAAGTTTGAAAAATGAACCGTTACGAACTCCCTTGAAAATCACCTATTTTGATGGACATGGTGAACAAAAATCTATAACAAGAATTGCAGATCTTTACATTAACGGTTTGGTCAACCCAACAATTTATGGGGTAAAAATTATTGAATTATCAGGAAAGAAAACTGTTGTTGGTGAGATACTAAACGAAGGAAATACTGATGGGTTATTTGGATTTGTAAAATTACAGCCACTAGGAGATTCTAACATTAGAGAATCATCCCAATATATTGATGAAATAGAACCTGATTCACCTGTTCCATTTAACATACCTATAGAGTTTAACGGTGTACAAAGTTTTGGTGAACATGACATTAGAATCTTAGTTTCATACAAGGATTCTGTGCGTGATGAGCACACTATTACATATGATACTACAATAACTATAACACCATTTGCGGACAATACGGATTATGGTTCGATGATTGGTGGCCTAATTTTTCTAGCATTTGTAATTGCAATAGGTTACAAACTGTATAGTAAAGATAAGATACCATTTATCAAAAAAGGGGAAATTCCATACATTAGTAAAAAACCAAAGATCGAAACGAAGACTGAAGTCAGCTAAAAATATAAGCAATTACAGTAATATTCGATCATCAAAATGGAGGAGATTCAGGTTCCAAAGCATCTAAGACAGTTTATGTTAGAAGGTGCCAAAGAAACAATACTTGGCGACAAGAAGGGTGCAAAGAAACAATATCGTTATGGAAACTTGCACATTCGTGAATATGATGATAAATTTACGGTTCATTTAGACAAAATTGATCCTAGAAAAAATCCATTAGGCCATTTGTTAATTGACGCACCAGAAGTCTTGATTGGTCTAGCAGGAGCTGCAATTAGCGGCTTGGCAATTGGTACTTACATTTACAAATCGAAAAAAGATTCACTGTTAAAAAAACCACAATCAATTATCTCTGGATTAGCTGTATCTTTAGCAGCAGGCTATGTATCATATGTTATTTCAAAAAAACTGAAAGAGTAACACCTTGGTACTTGTAAGAACAATTCATGTATTTATCAAACTAGTTCCAGTAATACTAGCTCTAAGAAAAGATCGTATTCTTTGGATATCACAAGAAGGAAAAAACGTGGATGAAAAAAGATTTCGAAGAAATGCACAAAGAATTCTAAATACGTGTATCTCGCTTGGTCCAGTTTTTATCAAGTTTGGGCAGTGGCTTTCATCACGTGCTGACATCCTGCCACAACCATATCTTGAGGAATTATCGAAATTACAAGATAATGTACCAGCTGTTTCATTTGAAAAAATAAGACCGATAATTGAGGAAGATATAGGTAATATTGAAGAAAAATTTGATAACCTGGATCAAAATTCGCTGTCTGGCGCATCACTAGGTCAGGTACATCTAGCAACAAAGAACGGACAGCAAGTGATAGTTAAGGTAAAGCGACCAGGAATTGAAAAACAAGTAGAAAAAGATCTCAAAGTTTTGATGAAGATAATTCCTTTTGCAATGAGGTTTGTTGACCCAAACTTGAGGTTCTCAATAATTCCGATAATGAAACAGTTTGCAGAATCTATTCATGAAGAGATGGATTATTCCAAAGAATCTGAAAACCTGAAAAAAATAAAAAAGAACATGGAACCATATGACAACATAGTAATTCCAGATGTTCATGACGACTATTCAACAAAGAACGTACTCACTATGGAGTACATTCCAGGAATCAAGGTTACCAACATTCAGGAGCTTGACAAAAAGGGAATTGACAGGCAAAAACTAGTCATTGATGTTCATAAGGTCTTCTTTACAATGCTTTTGCGGCATTCCATATTTCATGCAGACCCACATCCAGGAAACATCTCAGTCAAGGATGATGGAACATTAATCCTGTATGACTTTGGAATGATTGGAAGATTAAACAATGAGACTAGATTACGTCTTGTCCGTCTCTATCTTGCTCTTGTGGAAAAAAATCCTTCAAGAACTGTAAACGCGATGGATGATCTTGGAATGTTGACACCTAACTTTAACCGAGAAGTGATAGAGCAGGGAATCAACATGTCCATAAAATCAATGTATGGGAAAAAGCCAGATGAAATGGAAGTTGAAGCACTGATGAATCTTGCTAACAAGACGATGTCAAAGTTTCCATTCAAGCTTCCAAAACATCTCGCGTTGTATCTTAGAATGTCAACTATCATAGAGGGAATCTATCACACACACAAGGTTGATTTCAAATTCATCAAGGTTCTAAGGCAAATTCTAGAAGAGGAAAATCTGATCAAGGATGCGTATATCGAGGAGATCAAACACTCGTTCAAAAGATTTGCAAAGACACTTGATGACACTCTAACAATTGCACCAGAGATAAAAAAATTCATGGATGAAAATCGTATGTTACAGCAAAAAAATAAACATGGTTCGAACATATTACTGTCAGGAAGTATATTATCTGGTGCCGTGTTTTTTGGCTCTACGTTTCTATTCCAATCAAACGAAACCATTGGAGTAATTGGAATGATTGCATCTGCAGCAATTATGGGAGTATTTGCAGTATATAGAAAACGTTAATCTAACGAGATCTCTTTTCCCTTCTTTATAATCGGAATTTCGATTATTAGCACACCATCAGAGTATTTTGCAGAATTAACTTTCTCCTCTCCTTCTTTGACAGTTATTGGCAGTCTCATTTTTTTGTCAATTATATGTGGTCGTTGTTTCATTATGATTCTGCCATTCATACCATCTTTTTTTTCTGCGTTGATGGATAGCACATTACCACTCATTGACACTTTAATGTCATTCTTATCAAAGCCAGGTATATCTACCGTAACAATAAGATTACCATTTTTTTCATACAAATCTATTGGTGGCAACACAAACTCAAAAAACTCCCTTGATTTATCATCTACTTCCTTAAAAAATTCCTTTGCTACGTGTTTTATTAGACCCATTTTTCAAATTGGTTTTTTTACGTTATAAATTTTGATAGATTTTTAATCGTGAGATGTTAATTATACAACATGATTATTGCACTTGAGGGCAGTGACCAGGCTGGAAAAAAAACACAAACTGCAATGTTATCTAAGGCGCTAAAAGCACAAAAAATCAAAACAGTAGTTTTTGATTTTCCTGATTATTCAACTATCATTGGTAAAGAAATCAATAATTATCTTCATGGCAAAAGAAAATTTTCTCCCGAAATTATTCATTATCTTTATGCAGCAAACAGATGGGAAAAATCAGACGAGATTAAAAAATCGATCACAAAAAATTCTATTTTAATAATGAACAGATATTATCATTCTAATCTTGTTTATGGTATTGCAAATGGATTGAAGGAAAAATGGTTACAAAACCTAGAAGATGGTCTCCCAAAAGCTGATCTTGTTATTGTTCTAGATGTTTCACAAAGCGAATCATTTTCACGGAAAAAATCAAAAAGGGATAAGTTTGAAAAAAATAAAGAATTTTCAAAAAAAATATCTCAAATTTATCGTAGACTAGGAAAAAAGCATGGTTGGAAGTTAATTAACGCATCAGGTACCAAGCAAGAAACTCACAAAGAAATACTCAAAATCATTTTCAAAAAAATTGGATTATGAAAAAAACACATTTAGACATAATTGATCCGATTCATGATTTTGTCAGAGTTAATCAAAGCGAACTAGAAATTATTGATACCCCAATTTTCCAAAGACTGAGAAGAATAAAGCAGCTTTCTGGTGCTCACTTGATATATCCAGGTGCTCAGCACACCAGATTCGAACATTCGCTTGGCGTTATGCATATAGCATCAATGGCATGTCAATCACTACTTGAGAAATCAATAATCCCTTTAGACCAAATTCAAAATTTACGATTTGCTGGATTGTTACACGATATAGGTCACGGTCCGTTCTCCCATCTTTTTGAGGAGATATTACAACGAAACCAAAAAATTTCTCATGAAGATATTGGAAGAAATATTATACAAAAGACAGAAATTGGTGATCTGATTTCAAGAAATGGATTCAATAAAAAATCCATTGCGGATATTGCCTTTGGTTACTCTAAGCATCAGTTTGTGAATGAAATAATTTCTGGTGCATTAAGTGCAGATATAATGGATTACTTGCTTCGAGACGGATACTTTACTGGTGCTGAACACGCAAAGATTGACCACAAGCGACTTACATATTCTTTAGATGTCTACAAAAACAAACTTGCGCTAGATAAATCAGCTTTGGTAAATTTTGAAACTATGATAGTATCTAGATATCAAATGTTTAAGGCGGTATATTTTCATAAAACTGTTAGAGCTGGCGAGGTAATGTTACTAAAGGCAATGAGTTTGGCTGAAGATGAATTAGGACTCACTTCGTTAGACTTGGATGGTTTTATAGAACTTTCTGATGAATCAGTTATAACTAAACTGCTTAATCTACCAGAACACAATTCTAATCTCAGAACTTCAAAAAAAATAGCAAGGGATTATTTGAACAGGAGATTGTTCAAGTGTGTATTTGAAAGGACCACTAATTCAACTCGTAATCTAGGCATTAAGCTGATTGAAGAGCTAAAGGAAAGTATTGCAAAAAAATCAAATGTTGATGCAAGCGAAATTCATCTTGATACATCAACAACCCATTCAATTCCAATGACACCAACAAACGAAGAATCAAAATCAGTAATTTTGATAACAAAGGAGCCAAAATTTCAGGCGGAGGAATTTTTAATTTCAAAGATTCCACTAGTTTCCACAATGTCTGGTAAAATGAATATTCTTAGAATATATACTCAACAAAGTAATAGGAAAAAAGTTGAAATTACTGCCAAATCAATTCTAGGTGATTTAAAATTATGAAAAAAAGAATCGTGATAAAACTCTCTGGTCAAGTATTTGGCATGGAGAATACAAAGAAACTAAAGGATTATGCCACATTCTTTGTAAAACAAAGCAAAATTTGCCAACCAGTATTAATTGCTGGCGGGGGTAAGATTGCACGTTATTTTATCAACCATGCTAGATCCTCAGGAGCTGATGAATCCACACTTGATGAACTTGGAATCGAGATATCCAGACTTAATGCCAAACTATTGATTTACGCACTAAAAAATAAGGCTTATCCACATCCACCAACAAATTTGGCTGAAGTAAAACAAGCAGTTGATAGTGGTCTTATTGTTGTTACTGGTGGATTACACCCAGGTCAAAGTACTAATGGTACTGCAGCACTTATTGCAGAAAAAATAAACGCAGCAGAATTTCTAAATGCAACTGATGTTGATGGAATATATGATTCGGATCCTAACAAAAATAAAAAGGCAAAAAAATTCAAGCGTATTGAACTAAAGAATCTACGTAGCTTGCTAGTCCATGAGAATTCTATGGCAGGAGGTTATGACCTCATGGATATTGTAGCACTTAAGGTAATAGAAAGATCAAAAATCAAAACAAAAATTATTAAATCAGATATCAAGACTATTGAAAAGGCTATCAAGGGATTGCCTACTGGCACTGAAATAATTATATAAAATTACTTTAATTCATCTTGTACTGTTGGATATACATCATTCCAAATTTTTATCTCATTACCTGAAAATTCGGTAATATTTGAACCCAAAACTTTATTGTAAATTTTCTTTCCTTCCTCTTTTTCTAATGCTTTTGTCTGTGCTTTGGTAAATCCGTCATCATCAACTAAAATTATAACATAACCATCGTTTGTTTTTATTACAGTAACAAACGATTCTTCCCCAACGGGAAAAAATTTACCATCAATTTTTTTTGTTGTTAGAGTCAGCATAGCAAAACCTGATATTTCGAATAGAGCCATTTGTGCTTTGTTTGCCCTTTGCTTTCCAATTTGTACCGCTTGGAAATACTGCATATTTTTATGAAACTTATGCACTATAAGCACCTTATCTCAACATTTAAGAAATGTAATCAGAGATCAAAACCAATGAATCCCAAAATCTTTGTTGGTGTAGCAGTTGGAGGCATGATAGCATTTTTGATGATATTTGCCCTTCCTGGTATCTCAATGATTAGCGATGTGGGCGAATCACCTTTTTTACCATCAACACAGGATCAAACAGTATTACCGGTTAATATTGAATTGTTTAATTTTTCGATAATAGAGATTGATGAAAGGCAGGCAGTATTAAAACTAGAATTCAAAGTTACAAATCCAAACTTCAAATCTGTAATGCTTCAACACGTGAAATATTCAGTTTATCATGATGGTAAACGTATTGCAGCTGGTGGGATTGGGTCCAGTCCAGAAGGATTCATTGATACCCCTAACTACTTTATCGTCTTAAATGAAAGACCATTGATACTGGGTGAAAAAATCATTGTCGAGAATTCAGGTAATACCCCAGAACTTTGGAAAGCATTGAATAATTGGAAAAATTCTGGTGTAGAATTGAATTGGAGAATTACTGGCGAGGCATTTTTCAATCTTAGCTCACTTACTGCTGGGCAGGAAAATACACTAAGTTACGATTTCTCTAAACATGATTAGGTTCATATCATAAAATCCTAAAATTATGATTAATTGTAAAAATCTCAAAAAAATTACCAATAGTATATATTCTGCACACAGGGCATTTTAGAAATGGCAGAAGCAGCAATGGCAGCATTTGGCTCCGCAATAGGTGTTTTAATCGCTATGGCAGTTGTAGTATTTGGACTGCGTGGTAAAGGACATTCTAGAGCAGCAGACGAATAATCAAAGTAGAAACATTCTACATTCTTTTTCTTGTTTTTAGTTATTTTACTAAATTTTTATTGAGCATTAATCTTGATTTATTATGAGTATTGGTGATAGGGACTACAAACAGATTGTAAGAGATGCCATTGATTCAATAGGCTATGACGTTGAATTAAAGATAGATTCTAAGGATGTAAATACAGTCTACCTCGATGAAATCACAAAATGCTTACGACGCTCATATTATGATAGGAGGGATCCATTACATACAGAACAATCTCAGTTCAACAAGGTATTGGGTGGATTATTTCGAAAAATGAAATCTCATTCTAGTATAGGCAAATATCCCATGGATGGAGGTCTAGTGCTAACAGGACAGGTAGACATGATTAAAGATGATGTAGTAATGATCTTTAGATCCGTTGATAAATACCCAGAAAGTCCAATCCCTGTAGATATCTTGTACCTAAATGCCTGCATGTGGATGTTCGAAAAACGTGAGGGTATTATTACCTATATCACCGCAGATGGAAAAGAGGATTCCTTTGTAACAAACAGAAACCAAAAGATGTTTGAGGAAATAATTAGACGAACTAAAGTATTTCATGATCTCATGAAGGAGTCTAAAGTACCAATTTTAGAGCCATCACGAGATTGCTTAGATTGCCAATACTATGAAAGATGTTATATCAAAAAGAAGGAAGGAAAGCAAATAACAATATCATCACTATTTGGTAAGTTCGGTAAGGAAGACAATGTATAACATCATAATACATATCTAGAAAATTTGTAGTTTTACTTTTCTAAGTTACGTAAGTTTTGAAAATAGTTTCAGCATCTCTAGTTTGCTAGGTTTTGACAGTTTTTGAAATCCTTCTAATAATTCTTTTTGAGTTGCAAAAGCATTTTTGGATATTCGGGAAAATTCTGAGTTATTAAATGGTAAAAGGCTTTTCAGCTTACCATTACAATATGCATTAACATAAATTTCGAAAATTGAATGTGTTAATTTTGGTGATACTTTTACTAGCATCTTGATGATATCTGCAAATTCTTTTTCTCCTATATCTATACTTGATAAAAAATTGTCTAAAACCAGCTTTTTATTTTCTAATTCATTAATTGATAAAGCAACAACAAATCCACTTTTTGTAAGTTTGTAGAATGGAACACCTTTCTCCTGTAATGCCTTAGGTCCACGCTTCAAAGGTAATCGTCCTTCTTCTGTAACAATATCTAATGGAATCAGAATTTCATCCATATCGCGGAAAACCCCAGAATAGATATTCTTCCAAAGAAGACCATTTTTTTCTGCAATATTCTGGGCTATTCCTGTACGTGTCCTTGATGCAGAATTATTCACCTTGGCAAGATGAACGATGATATTCCTTTGTCTAATGGCTTCACCAGTCAATTGATGTGTTTTTGTTTTGAAGGTTTCAAATATGGAAAGCTTCGGTGATTTAGTCTTTAACGCGTGTCACCATCCAAATTTCGCCTATTTTCATGCCTAGATATAAGTATCATAATATTATAATATTACGATAATATCTCAATTTATATTTATTTAGTAATTGACCTCATTTATTACTAACACAACCTTTGGTTTATATTCACACCACCGCGCGAAAAGCAAGATGAACTCTAGAAACCATAAGTATGCTCTATTTCTTATGGTCGCAGTCGCAATAACCGCGACAGGAGCAATGGCTCAGGCATATGCCCAGCAAATTTCTGACGGAATGGATGGGTATGTTGTCGGAGACCCTGATGGAGGCGCCGGAATCTATACTGGTAATCCCAACGAATGTTGGCATGACACAGATGGTGACGGCGTTCCAGACATGTATTGTCTCATAGATACAGGAGACACTGCATGGATGATAACAGCATCTTCTCTAGTCTTGTTTATGACTCCAGGAGTAGCATTCTTCTACGGAGGACTTGCAAGATCAAAGAACGCTGTTAACACAATTGGTATGACTTTCATTGTCATGGGACTGATGTCAGTACAATGGGTACTGTGGGGATATTCCCTAGCATTTGGTTCTGTTGACAGTGAAGCAAACATGTTCATGGGTAACCTTGATTACATGGGTTTCAACCAAGTTTCGGCTTGGGCACCCCTAGGTGAACCAGGTCCATGTGAAGGTACTTGGTCTGACTATTACCAAATGCAACAGATGAAATCTGAAGATGCAGGGTTATGTAGTCAAGGATGGCCTGGTACAGTGCCACATCAATTGTTTGCAATGTTCCAAGCAACATTCGCCATCATCACACCAGCTCTTATCGTCGGTGGTCTAATTGACCGAATCAAATTCAGCGCTCTAGTGATATTTGTTCTCCTATGGGGAACCTTCGTTTATGATCCAATAGCACATTGGGTTTGGGGAGGTGGATACATAGGAAACATGGACTTTGATCCAGACTTATCACCTAGCTATGGACTTGACTTTGCAGGCGGTACTGTAGTTCATATATCTTCAGGATTCGCAGCTCTAGCTGGAGCTCTAGTTCTTGGTAGAAGACTTGGATACGGTAAAGTTCCAATGGAACCACACAACGTACCAATGGTTGTACTAGGAGCTTCGATACTCTGGTTTGGCTGGTTCGGATTCAATGCAGGAAGCGAGGTGTTATCAGACGGAATCGCTGTAAGCGCATGGACTGTAACTAACACAGCAACTGGTATGGCTTCAGTAACTTGGTTATTGATGTCATGGGCACATACTGGAAGACCCAGTATTGCAGGTGCTGCAAGTGGTGCAGTAGCAGGATTGGTAGCAATCACCCCAGCATCAGGTTGGGTTGGCCCAATGGCTGCAATCATAATTGGCGTAGCAGCAGGAACCGTTTGTTACGGAGCAGTTGCATTCAAGAATTCACGTAAGTGGGATGACGCACTAGATGTATGGGGAGTACACGGAATAGGCGGTTTCACTGGCGCAGTCTTGACTGGAACACTTGCAAGTCCACATGTATGGGATACCGGTGATGGTATTGGTGCATGGACTGGAACACCAGAAGGATATGAGCAGCAAGCTATCAACATAGCAGCTGCATGTCTTTCAGTCGCATATGCATTTGGTGTAACAATTGTTATACTGAAGGTTATGGACGTAATCTGGCCAGGTGGAATTCGAGTTACTCCAAAAGAGGAGGAAGTCGGACTCGACATTGCCCAGAACGGTGAACGAGCATACGTAAACGAGTAAAAAACATCACTTTTTTTTCTTTTTTTTTATATTTTATACTAAAGTAGTTTATAGAAAATTATATGATAATATCAGCAGATCAGCTTTTACAATATCTTGGAAAAAAAGATGTTTTGATTATAGATGCCAGATCATTCCATGATTATTCTAAATCTCATATACCAGGTGCTGTAAACCTAGATCTTTTTTCCATGCATTGGATTGATACATCAAATACTGGAATCGAATCATTCAATGAACAAACCCGTAAAGTTTTCTCTTTTGTTGGAATTCATGAAAGTAAAAAAGTGATTTTTTATGATGATGTTTCTGGCATGTTGGCGGCTAGAGGAGTTTTACTCTGCCATTATTTTTCGCATCCAGATGTAAATATGTTAGATGGTGGTTTTTCAAACTGGTCTAAAAGAAATTTCCAAATAGAAATTTCACAAAACAAGCCGTTACCAACAAATTTTACCGGAAAAATAGATAATAATGTAATTGCGGGGTTTCAATACGTTTTAGACAATATTAACAAAATTACAATTTTGGATGTACGCTCAAAAGAAGAGTTTAACGGAGAAATTGTAAGAGCAGCCCGAGTCGGTCATATACCGACATCAACTAATATGGATTGGACGGAAAATATTTCTAAAGATGGAGTTTTTAAAAACGACGAGGATTTATCGAAGTTATATAATATATCAAAGGATGCAGAAATTGTAACTTATTGTCAAGGTGCTTATAGAGCAGCTAACACCTATGTATCTTTAAAAAAAATCGGATTCACAAATGTCAAAGTATATTTGGGATCTTGGGGAGAATGGGGAAATATGCTAGAACTTCCTATAGAATAAAAAACATCACTTTCTTCATTTTTTATCATATTCAATATGTGATAATAATTGAATATAGGACTGTTAGTTAAAATCAACCTTTGGAAGTTTTTCTATGTACATTTAGATATATAAAAAAAGATTATAAATACACAAATTAAAATTTTAGAATGGAAATTCTTGATTTTAATTTTTTACTAAATAGCTTTTCATTGATAAAAATTCTAGGGTATATTGATCCAGGTAGTGCTAGCGCAATTATAGCAATGATAATAGGTGGATTTGTTGGAGCAGGAATGACTCTAAAACTATATTGGTATAAAATCAAACGTAAAATTACAGGAAATTAAATTAGTTAACGAGTAATTAACAAACTGTAATCTACTAGTTTTAAAATTTCAATCATTGAAAAATCCTACATCTATTTCCTTATTTTCTCGTAAAAATTCTGTAACTTCTAACCATCTGTATAGCGCGTTATCATCACTAAAATAACTTCTATCTTCTAAATGTTCAAAGTTTTCTCCAAGGTAAGAATTGAACACTATACGAAGAGTGTTTACTGGTGTTATACCATGATATAATAGATCTTTTCCTTCTCCAGGAAGATAAATAAATTGAACAGCAGACATTCTTTCTTTAATATATTCATCTGTAATGTTATCAGGATCCCAATTTAACATTGTACCGTGGTCTGATAGAATAATTATAACTGGAGGAATATCAGATTCAGTTAATATTTCATCAATCATTTCTTTTATTTTGTTATTTGTAAATTGTAATTGATTTGTGTAACCTTCTTTATCTTTGCTAAATCCCTCTAACGTAGCTTTCTCAGGAATAATATATTCTCCATTAGGTCCCCAATAATATGGTCCATGTGGAAGAAGCATATGCGAAAAAACAAACAGAGGATAATCTACTTCATGTTGTATCTTAGGTATTTTAGAAAATGTACATAAAATACGCTCCCTATAATCAGGTTCGAATATTTCTACATATATTGGATTAAGCATAGTATTTTTGATCACCGTCACTATAACTTGAGAATTGAAAAGTTGGTTTTTTCCACATAAATTCAAATCAGCAGTTGAAATGTACCTGGTTGGTTGCCATCCAGAATCAAAATTTACTGTAACATAACCTTTGGATTTTACAATTTGCATAGCTTTACTATCATCCATCATTTTATGGACCAAATAACGATTTGTAGAATCTATTCCCACTTCATCTGTAAGGTAGTTGATGTATTCCATATTCATCATTGATGGTATTGATAAAGGTGATGTATGATAATTACTAAAAGAATTTTCTGCTACAAAAAAACCTTTTTCAGATAAATATGAAAGAAATTCTATATTGTCAAAATTAAACAAGTCTTTTAAAATATTAGAATCAGCATAAGTATCTAATATTATAAAGTATATGTCAGGAAATTGACTTAAATTATCTGTGTCAGTTAAAAAATTTGTATTAATATCATCTTTTTCATCAATTGAATAGTCTTGTTGAAAAAAATATGCTCCAGTAGTTGCTAATGGAAAAATAAACAAAGAAATTGCAATCACACTAACAATTGTTGTAGCATTATTGAGAGGCTTCTTTGTTTTAATTAAATATCTTGCACTAATTATTAATATAAATAGAAATATAATTAATAAAACAAAATTCTCTTTATCGGTTATTACTTTAATTGAATCATATAATATTGAAGACATATGACCGAATGAAAAAAACAAAAATATTGATAACGAAGTAATTAGACCTGTTTTTACAATATCTTTGAAGATTAAATATAATAAAATCCATAAACCTGCTCCAAAACCTAAGAATAATAATATTGGAAAAATAATATCTTTTGGTAATAACAAATTAAGATTCTGTGAATAAATAGCAATAACAGGAAAAATTGCAAATAAAAGTGGATGAAATATAATGGATTTCCTTTCCAATTTCTCTTTTTGGTTCAATTAATTGATCAAATTTTCATGATATAGTTAATATAACGTTACCAGAGCAGCGAAATCAGATGGCTCATCATAGAAAAAAGTTTTCTTATCTCGCTATTGTTGCGGGAGCAGTCATGTTAGTTATGACATTTGCTACACCACCAGCTTTTGCTGCTGATGGTGGAGATTCAGGATTATCAAAACCTATTTTGGCTCTGGCCGCAGCTATTGCAATAGCAGGTGGTTTAATCGGTACTGGTAGCGCACAGCAAGGAATAGGTGCGGCTGGTATGGGAATTATAGCAGAAAAACCAGAGAAATTCGGTCAAGTTTTATTCTTCTTTGTAATTCCAGAAACACTTTGGATCATAGGTTTCGTTCTGGGAATTATCTTATTGTTAGATATACTCTAGGTCGAAATACCTTGAGCATAGACAAATTTGTTACTGAGATACAAAATAGAAAAAAAAATGATCTAGCTGAGCTGGACAAAAAATTTAATGATAAAAAATTAGAAACTGATACTAAAAAAAATTCTGCAGTAAAGGAGCTTAAAGATCACTATGCTAACGAGGCAAAGTCAAAGGCGGAAAGAGAAGGTGCCAGAATAGTTGAGGCTGGAAAACTAGAAGCAAAGAAAATACTGTTTGACGCAATTAACAAAAATTTAGATTCCACATTTGATGTTATTAAAAAAGAACTAAGTGGCTACTCAAAAAAACCAGAATACAAAAAAGTATTGCAAAAGTTGGTTGACTATTCAAAAAAAGTGCTTGCTAAAGAAATAGTAGTTCGTTGCCGCGAAGAAGACAAGTCATTTTTCAAGAGTGGAATAAAAGTTAGTTCTACAATTCAAACTCTAGGAGGTTTTATCGCTGAAAACAAGGAACATACAAAAGAGATTGATTTGACTTTTGAAGAACTGCTTAGAAATAATGAAGATGAAATAAAGAATACAATTTTGGAGAAGATATTATAATGGGTGCCTCACAATACGCATCTTCATTTGGAAGGCTACAGTCAATTGCAATAAATTTTCTTTCTGAAGAATTTTTGCAAAATCTACTAAAGGTAAATAGCGTTACCGAGATGGTTAAACAATTAGAATCAACATGGTATGGTGAAGAGATCAAAAAGGCTGCATCAGTATACAAAGACGCAGCACTCTTAGAAGTTGCATTTAACCGTCACATTGTTGAAACTAATAAAATGATTTCAGAAGCGACACCATTTGCTGGGAAAAATGCGATAAGAGCTTATCTTTCAAAATGGGATCTTTACAATATAGAACTGATTCTTTCTTCCAAGGCAATGGGAAGAGAAATTACAGAGACTGAATCGTTATTGGTTTCTAGTAGAAATGTTCCCGCAGGAATTGCTGCTGGTAACATATCTCACGATGAGATAAAGATCATTCTTGCTGAAACAACTGTTGATGGTGTAGTTAGCAAGCTAACAAAATATGATTATGGCGTTGTCTTGATGAAACACTTGGATGAATTCCAAAAGACTGGTGATTTGGGACCAATGATGTCAGCCCTACACGAAACATATTATCAAAAATTACTTGAATCACTCAAATTCTTTCAGGGAGATGAAGGTTCAATCAGAGAATTAATTCGAGCTGAAATAGACAAGAAAAATATTCTGAATCTTTTGAAGGCAAAGGAATCAAATTTGGAGAAGGATATAGTATCAAAACATCTTATTGAGGGTGGAAGAATCTCCTCAAAAGAATTACTTGACAGTTATGAGGTAAAAGACGTTATAGAGATTATTGGAAAGATGGATTCTTACTTTAAACTAACTGATGCTATCGAACAATACAAAACTTCAAAAAGTTTGATTGATTTTGAAGTTGCAATAACGAAACTCATCTTTACAAACAATGTGAAAAAATTGAGAAATATCGCATTGTCGATCGGAACTATTTTCTATTTTATATTTAGGGCAGAAAATGAACATGAAAACCTGAAAAGGATTACATATGGTAAGCGCTACGATCTTCCAATTGATAAAATTAAGGGGATGTTGTTACTTTGAGTGAACAAGTTTCAAAACAAAAAGATGCTACAAGTGGTAGATTAGCCGTTGTAGGAGATCGTGAACTTGTGATTGGTTATCGTCTGATTGGAATTAATGATACATTTATTGTCAGCAATGAAGAGGATGCAAGTAAAAAAATTCAAGAGCTCTACTCATCTGGTGAGTTCGGTTTGATTATTGCAAGTAATTCAATGCGCGCTAAACTTTCTTCAAAATTTGTCGCAGAGATAGAGGAATCTATAGAACCATTAGTACTGTTCATGCCATCTCAAAAAGAAACTGCTGAAGAAGATAAAGAATCAATCGCTGCATTGGCAAAACGAGTTCTGGGAATTAGTATAGAGGTTAATTGATATGGTAAATGCTACGATTGCAAGAATTTCTGGTCCTGTTGCAGTTGCTAAAGATCTAGATGGTGCGCATATGTTTGACGTTGTACGTATTGGTGAGATGGGTCTTATGGGTGAAATCATTCGTCTAGAAGGAAATACCGCACAGATTCAAGTTTATGAGGATACAACTGGTCTTAGGCCAGGAGAGAAAGTAGTTAACACAAACAGACCACTTTCGATGCAACTTGGTCCTGGACTCTTAACATCAATTTATGATGGAATTCAAAGACCTTTGAATGTTCTAGCGGCAGAAAGTGGAGACTTT